>JGI20158J14315_10000759_pt1 | contig 24228 bp, 19 predicted proteins | sample COG_08_FD_14315 | JGI IMG/M metagenome (IMG submission 14315)
CCTAAAAGATCTATTGGAGAAAGCACTATAAAATTAATACATGAGTTTTCAAAAAAAAAAAATTTAAGTTTAGAAGTTTCTTCTAAACAATTGATTGAAGAAAATTTGATTAAACCTAAAACAAAAATAGGTTTAAGTTCATTTTTATCTTTAATGGACAAATGGAGAAACGACATAAATATAAAAAAGATAAATCATATTAAGCTATTACAAATAGTTTTGGATGAGTCTGGATATTCATCAATGCTTAAAAATAAAAAAGATATAGATAATGAAAGTAAATTAGAAAATATCAAAGAACTTTTAAGTGCCATGAAAGAATTTGATAGTTTAGAAAATTTTTTAGAGCATGTTGCTTTAGCAACATCGATCGATCAAGACTGGGAGGGAGAAAAAATTAATATGATGACTATACATGGCTCTAAAGGCCTTGAATTTGATATTGTCTTTCTACCTGGTTGGGAAGAGGGTCTTTTTCCCCATCAAAAATCAATTGAAGAAAAAGGCCAAAGTGGGCTCGAAGAAGAAAGAAGATTGGCATATGTTGGAATAACTAGAGCAAAAAAAAATGCCCTAATATCTTTTTCTATGAACAGGTTTTATCAAGGTAATTGGATTGATAGTATGGCATCAAGATTTATTGAAGAACTGCCTGAAAAATTTATAGAAAAAAATTCATTTTTTGATGAAAATAAAGACGAAAATAATGATTTTGAATTTAATCAAGATTTTGAAATTGATGAGAGTACTAGAAGTCCTGGATGGGATAGATATTTAAAACGTATCAAATGATTAAAAATAGAATTAAAAAATTAATAAAAAAATTTAAATTTTTAAATATCGATGGATATATTGTCCCAAAAAATGATGCTTTTTTTTCTGAATACTCTGAAAATAATAGATTAAAAAATATTTCAAATTTTACAGGTTCGGCAGGTTTGGCTATTATTTCTATAAAGAATAATCATTTATTTGTTGATGGAAGATATACTATTCAAGCTCAAAAAGAATCAGGTAAAAATTTTAAGATTATTGAAGTCCATAAAAAATTACCCCACAATATACTTAAAAATTGTAAATTGGGTTATGACCCACGTTTATTTACTTCGAAAAAATTGAAATACTACTTTTCAAAAAAAATAAATTTAATTTCGATTAACGAAAACTTAATAGATAAAATCTTTAAAAATAAAACAAAAAATACTAAACCTTTTTTTTCAATTGCTAATAAGATATCTGGGCAGTCACATCAATCGAAAATAAACAAAATTGTAAATTATCTCAAATTAAACAAAATTGATAACATTTTCATTAGTGCACCAGAAAATGTTGCTTGGTTATTAAATATTAGGGGCTATGATAATCCCACAAGTCCTATACCTAATTCTCGACTTATTATTAATAAAAATAAAAAGTTATTTTTGTTTGCTAAAAAAAATAAGATTCAAAAAATTGTAAAAGAAAAAAAAATAAAAAGGAATCAAGTATTTGATTTTGATAAATTTGAAAATTTTATTAATCAATTAAAAGGTTCTACCTTTAGTATTGATGATCAATCATGTTCAATTTTTGCTGAAAATATCATTAAATCAAAATTTAAAATTTTATCAAAAAAAGATCCCATCTATAAACTAAAAGCTATCAAAAATTTTTCTGAAATTAAGCATATGATTGAAACACATAAAAAAGATGGTTTAGCATTAACAAGGTTTATTTATTGGATTAAAAATATTAATAAAAAAATCATCACTGAGGTTGATGCACAAAATAAATTAGAAAAATTTCGAAAAGACCATAAAAGTTATTTGTATCCTAGCTTCAATACTATAGCTGGTACTGGTGCAAATGGTGCAATTGTTCACTACAGAGCAACTCCACAAAATACTAAAAAAATTGATAAAAAAGATATATTTTTATGTGACTCTGGTGGTCAATACAATTATGGAACAACAGATGTGACAAGAACAATATGTTTCTCAAAACAAAAACAATATATTAAGAATATTTATACCAAAGTATTAAAAGGTCATATAGCTGTAGCTCTCACAGATCTTAATAAAGATAATACCGGAAAGAAAATCGATTTAAGAGCTAGAAAATATTTAAAAAAAGACGGTTTGGATTATTCTCATGGTACTGGACATGGTGTAGGATTTTTTCTCAATGTGCATGAGGGTCCTCAATCCATATCAAAATATAATTCTATAAAAATGCAGCAAGGAATGATTTTAAGTAATGAACCTGGATTTTATTCAAAAAATGATTATGGAATTAGAATTGAAAATTTAGTTTTTGTAAAAAAAACTAATAATAATTTACATTTTGAAAACTTAACACTTGCCCCAATTGAAAAAGATTTGATTAATCATAATTTACTTAATAAAGAAGAAAAAGATTATTTATTCAAATATCATTTAAAGATTTATGCAGAATATTCAAAATTGTTGAATAAAAAAGAAAGAAAATGGTTAGCCAGCCTTATTTAACATTTTCATCAAATCATTTTCATTTATAATTTTAATTTCTAACTCTTTTGCTGCTATAATTTTTTTGTTTGTTGGTTTTGCTCCTGTAATCAAATAGTCAAGTTTTTTATTCACATTGCTAATAATTTTACCGGAGTTTTGTTCAATTAAAGATTTTGCTTCAGCTCGACTAATTTTATCTAATTTTCCAGTGAGCATAAAAGTTTTATCTTTTAATATACCATTATTATTAAAAGTAACTATGTTTGCTACTGAAAGAATTTTATTAAGTTCAGATAAAACTTTTAAATTTGTATTATTTAAAAAAAAGTTTTTAATTGAGTTAACTTGTGTTGGTCCAATTCCATCGATATTTGATAAATTTTCAATATTTTTTTTTTCAAACAATTTTAAAAAATTTGTTGAAGATTTCAAATGTCTTGCTATCAACTTGGCATTTTCTTGTCCTATGTGTCTAATACCTAATGAATAAATAAACTTTTCAAGTGAAATTTTCTTTTTTGCATTTATTGCATATTCTAAGTTTATGACAGATAAATTTCCCCAGCCCTCCAGGTATCGTATTATGTTGTAATCTAACTTAAAAATATCTTGTGGGAATTTTATAAGTTTCAAGTTCCAAAAATTTTCTACTATTTTTTTTCCAAAGCCATCTATATTAAGAGCATCCTTTGAAACAAAATGTTTAATTTTTTCAATTGCAATTTTATCACAGTCATAGCCTTCACTAGTGCATCTTCTTACAGCATCTTGTTTTCTTGTGGTTTCGTTATAGTCTTTTATAGTTTTGCTCCCACACGATGGGCACTTTATTGGAAAAGTAAATTTTTTTGAATTTTTACTTCTTTTTTTTAAATTAACCGAAACTACATGTGGAATTACATCACCTGCTCTTTCGACTGTAACCGTATCGCCAATTCTTATATCTTTTCTTAAAATTTCATCTTCATTATGAAGTGTTGCATTTGATACTAAGACACCACCAATATTTACTGGTTTTATTTTAGCTACTGGTGTAAGTGCTCCAGTTCTTCCCAATTGAATTTCAATATTAATTATTTCTGAAATAGAATTATTTGCTGAAAACTTATGTGCTATAGCCCACCTTGGTGCATTAGCCGCAAAACCTAATCTTTTTTGTAAATCAAAATCATTTACCTTATAAACGACTCCATCTACATCAAAGGGTATTTCTTTTCTCTTTTGTTCTAAGTTTTTATGATTAAGAATTAAATTTTTTATACCTGTAATTTTTTTATTGAATGGATTGATTTTAAAACCCCAAGATTTTAAATTATCTAAAAAATCTGATTGATTTTTAATACTCATTCCTTCTGTATAACCATAGGTATAGGCAATAAATTTTAATGGAATATTTTTTGTAACATTTGGATCCTTTTGTCTTAACGATCCAGATGCTGCATTTCTAGGGTTTGCAAAATTTTCTTTTATTTTTTCGAAGTCATTATTTTCAATGAAAACTTCTCCTCTTATCTCAATTATTTTTGGAAAATTTTTTAGACTTATTGATTTAGGTATATCTTCTATTGTTTTCAAATTTTGAGTTATATCCTCACCTTCTTTCCCATCTCCTCGAGAAAGTCCCCTAATAAATTTACCTTTTTCATATATTATAGATGCTGATATACCGTCTATCTTAGGTTCAGCACTATATTCAATATCTTTATCTATGCTTAATTTTAAAAAATTTAATATTTTCTTTTCAAAATTCACTAAATCTTCTTCGTTAAAGGCGTTGCTTAAAGAAAGCATTGGAATTTTGTGTTTAACTTTTTCAAAATTTTTTGAAGGTTTGTGACCAATTGAATTTGATGGAGAGTCTTTGCTCTTTAAAAATAAATATTTTACTTCAAGATCTAAAATTTCTTTTTTTAAAATATCAAATTCAGAATCACTTATTTTTGGATTACTATCAACGTAATAAAATTTACTATTTTTCTTATACTCTTGAATTTTTTTAGAATAAATTTTTTTAATAGCAGATTCTTGCATTTTTAAAAAAAGGATTTAATTTTATCTGTAAGAATTTTTCTTTTTGATTTTTTTTGCTCTTTTTTAATTTTATAGTCTTTGTTAAAAACACGATAAGATTCCTTGTACCACTCACTTGATTTATAATTATAACCTAAAGTTTGTGCATATTTTTTTGACTCAGACTCTAAACCCAATATATAATATACCTCAACTAATCTATGTAGAGCTTCTTCAACATAAACTGTTGTTTCATAATATGTTATTATATTTTGAAGTCTTTTTATAGCTGCAATCCATCTCTGTTTTTTAATATAATGTTTTGCAATATACATCTCTTTCGCTGCAAGATTATCATGTATTAATTCAAGTTTATATTTTGCATCGAGTGAATAATCAGTATTTGGAAATTTTTCAACCAATATATCAAAATATTCTTTTGCACCAATTAGTGGCTTTAAATCCTTCTTCTCATCAATTATGCTATCATAATAACTCATTGCTAAAAGATAATATGCGTAGTCTAAGTTTTTATTATTTGGATACAATTTTAAGAATCTTTTTAATTCATCTATAGCGGTTGAATAATATCCTTGCGTCCACCATGCGTAAGCAGTCATTAGTGCTGCTTTTGACGCCCAAGGAGATTGTGGAAAAAGTAATTCTGCTTCATTAAATTTTTTTGCTGCATAAAAAACATCTTGCCTCTCCATAGCTCTTAAACCCTCATTGTAAGATTCTATCATTTGAGTTTCCAGACTATCTCCTTCGATGATGGTTGAAATATCTTTGTTAGCATCTGAGCAAGAATTCAAAACTATTAATGAGCATATAATTAGCTTTTTTACAATTTGCATACAAAGTCTTTAACAGATTTTTTAGGAAATTTATAGTTTTAAGCTATTGATCTTAGATGTCTTTTATTAACAAAAGCATACGGTAGGTTTTTTTCTCTAATTTCAAGTAATGAAAAATTTTCTTCATTTCCAAAAACTTTTCTAAGTAAATCATTTGTAAGTTTATGACCACCCTGTGAACAAATAATTTTTCCAATTACTTTATAGCCAGCTAAATATAAATCTCCCATGCAATCCAAGATTTTATGGTTTACAAACTCTTTGCTATTTCTTAACCCACCATCATTTAATATTTGTTCTTTTTTTACAACTACTGCATTATCAAGAGATCCACCTTTAGCTAGTCCCATTTCTTTTAATTTTTCAATATCTTCATATAGACAAAAGGTTCTAGAATTATAAACTTCTGTTAAGTCTGACTCATATACTTTTATTAAATTTCTTTGATTACCGATTAGTTTATTCTCATATTTAAGTTCAAAATCTATATCTAGGCTAATTTTACTTGGTTCAATTGAAATTGTTTTTTTCCCATCTTTAAAAGTTACTTTTTTATCTATCTTAATTACTTTAATTGGAACATCGCTATATTTTATTCCAGAATTATTTATCGCCTCTACGAAAATTTTTGCTGACCCATCTAATATAGGAACTTCCTGATTATCAATTTCTATTAACGCATTATCTATTCCTGTTCCATATAAAGCGCCCATTAAATGCTCTATAGTGGAAACGCTTATTCCATGTTCATTTGATACAGTGGTACAAAGAACTGCACTACTAACATTAAAAATATTTGGAATAACAATATTATTATCTCTAATATCTATTCTCTTAAAAATAATTCCTGTGTTTGGTTTTGCGGGTTTGATAGTTAAGTTGGCCTCAAGTCCACTATGAAGTCCAACACCACTAATTGAAATATCTTGATTAATTGTTTTCTGATTTAAAACAGACATATAAAAGTTATAAATTCTTGGGATAAATTTAGGAAAACAACAAATGTTACAGTAAAATACTGTATTATCTAAAGAAATGGAAAAGCTTTTCAAAAAAGCCCTCTTTTATTTGTTTTTTTGGTATCAGAATAACCTCTTGTTTGTTAAAGTCGTTGTTTAACTTAATAATACATTCACAAAAATTGCTTCTAGACTCGTGAAATATATCTATTTCAGCTAGAGATAAATAATTTTTGATTGATTTATTATCAAAGATTCTTGATCCCTGACCTATAAAAACTGAACTAAAATTAGAAAATTGATCTAATTCTACATTTAGTTTAATTTTTTTTTTAGTTAATTCAAAGATTTCTTCTACTCTTGATATTATTATTTCTAAAACTGTTTCAAATGATAGTTCATTTTTAATTAAAAAACTTTTATCTTTTTCAAAATATAGTTTTATTTTTTCCGCATTTACTAAATCTAAATCTAAAACTTTTGCGATATCCTTAGTTATATTGTTACTTCCCATAGGCAAAATATAAAAAAAAATAATTTCACTATTATTATAAAAAATTATTGAAGTTTTATTGAAACCAATATCTACAAAACATATATTTTCAATTGAGTCAAAATTATCTTTATAGCTTAGTGATTTTACATAACTAGAACAGAAAATTTTATTTATTGAAACATCATACTTAGAAAAAAATGTTTTTAATTGACTTATATATATTTTAGGCAAACAAATAAAAAGGATATCAATTGATAGCACATTACAATTAATATTTTCTGGCAAAAAAGAATATTCAATATTATCAATTTTATACCTTTTAACAATGATATGTATTATATTTTTATTAAAGTGATTTCTTAAAACTTGTTGTCTTGCATCTTGAACTAAAAATTTTACATCTTCATTTCTTAAAATTGACCCATCAAAAATTTTTGATAACGACAAACTGACAGCGTGCATTTTAGAACTATCTATCATTAAATTTATATTTTCTAGATATTCATTAGTGTTTTTTTCTACATTAGATATTAATTTATAAATCTCTTCATCTGTATTTGAATTGTTTTGATAGTTATCACTTTCATAAAAAAAAATATTTTTATAATCATTTTTGTTTATCGAAACTGATCTAATTTTAGATGACCCATAATCAATATATGTTTCAAAGTTTTTATTATTCATTGGTAATTATAACCTGATTAGAAATTCTTAAATCTATAACTTGAAGTTTTGTTAATTGTTTATCTTTAATAATTTGGAATGCGGTCTTTAATGCATTTGATAGATTTTGTTGTGGTAATTTAATTAAGACATCATCATAAGTTTGTAAATCCCATCTCATAGATTGAAAAAAAAAAATCGACTTAAATTCAGTAAATTCAAATTTAGAATTATCAATATTCTTTTTTAATTCTAATAATTCATTAGAATNAAATTTTCCAAATAAGATTGGAAGAGTTGTGTCAANACTTACATTGCTAATTAATTTTCCATTTGATCCAATTAGAAATTCTTTATTATTTTTTACTCTAGCAATAAATTTTGTTGGCTCTATTTGTATATTAATTGTTTTTGGATAATTTTTTTTAATATTATAATTTTCTATTAAATTGTATTTGGACATAACTTTATAAACACTTTCTCTATCAATTAAAAAAATATTTTTATAAGATAAAGATTCTAATTTTTTTTTAATTTTCAAGTTTGCATTATTTGACAANCCGTGAACTTCNACCTCAATATTTGTATTAAAATTATTGGACTGAATTTGTAGTTTTTTATTACTTATTGTGCTTAATAAAAAAAATAATATTAAATATACTGATATTTTATTTTTTTTATCTATTAATTGATGCATCACCTAAAATCCACTCGATTAACTTGATAAAACTTATGCCTGCATGTCTTGCTATTTCTGGAACAAGTGAAAGTTTTGTCATTCCTGGTTGGGTGTTAATTTCTAATAGATAAAATTTACCTTTATAAAATTTAAAGTCAGATCTTGTTACGCCTTTACATCCAATTACCTGATGTGCCTTTAAGGCAATATCCATAATAACTTTTAAATTATTCCTATTTAAATCTACCGGAATAATATGTTCTGTTTTTGCTTTTGGATTATATTTTGCCTCATAGTCATAAAATTTTCTTTTTGGTTTTAATTCTATTGCTCCAAGTTTTTTACTGCCCATTATTGCTACTTGAATTTCTCGTCCAGGAATAAATTCTTCTATCAATATCTCTTTATAATTACTTAAAAAATTTAAATTTTTAATTATGTTTTTCTTAGTACAGATGTAAACATGTACACTAGAACCTTCATTGATTGGTTTAATTACCACTGGAAATTTTAATCTATTTTCGATATTTTTGATTAATTTTTTTTTATTCTCTCCATATATAAATTTAATATATTTTGGTGTTAATATTTTTTTTTTAATAAATATTTTTTTTGATATTTCTTTATCCATTGCTATAGACGAAGCAATTACTCCTGAATGAGTATATGGAACTCTCTGTGCTTCTAATATTGTTTGGATATACCCGTCTTCACCAAATTGACCATGTAATGCATTAAATATTACATCAGGTTTATAAGTTTTTATATTTTTTAATAAATTATTATTTGGCTCAAAAATACTAACATTATATTTATTTTTTTTTAGTTCTTTAGCAACTTGCTTCCCTGTATCCAAGCTTATTAAACGTTCTTTAGATATCCCGCCACAAAGGATTAAAATTTTTTTTTTCTTCATTATTTTAATATCTTAATTTCTTTTTCTAATTTAATACCAGTTTTTTTTTTAACATTATCCATAACAAACTTTATCAATTTATTCATATCGTTAAAGCTAGCATTATTCTCATTTACAAAAAAATTACAGTGTTTGTTAGAAATACTAGCATCGCCAAACCTGGTGTCTAATGGTACTGAGTCTTTAATCAATTCCCAGACTTTTTTAGTTGTTTGATTAATTGGGTTTTTAAATGTACTACCACTTGTTTTTATTTTGGTTGGTTGTGATTTATCTTTTTTACTTTTTAATTTATTAATTTGTTCTTTAATTTTATTTTTATCTTTTTTTTTTCCTTTAAAAGATGCACTTAAAAAAATTAGATCATCTGCTAAATCATTATTCCTATACTCAAATAAAACTGTATTAGCAGGTATGGTGGTAACCCTTCCCAATCGGTCAATTGCTTGAATTGAAACAAGTATGTCTTTAAATTCTTGATTAAAGCATCCAGCATTCATTCTTAGTCCACCTCCAATAGTTCCTGGAATACAAGATAAGAATTCTAGATCTCCTAGTCCATTTTCTAGAGCATATTCTGATAACTTTTTATCGGTACATGCACTACCTGCAACTAGAATATTGTTTGGGAGAATTGACAAATTAGAAAAATTTCGACCTAATTTAATCACTACTCCATTAAAAATAGTATCACTAATTAGAGTGTTTGAACCTGCACCTAATGTAAAAATTTTTTGTTTTAAACCAAATCTTTTCAAGAATAAAATTAAATCTGATAAAGAATCTACTTTAAAGTAAACCTTGGTCTTACCACCAATGTTAAACCAATTTGTTTTTTTCAAATCATAGTCAAAAAAAATTTGACTATCAATCTCTTTTGAAAATTTTTTGATTTCTTCTATTTGCATTGTATTAGTTTTGGTAATTCTTTCATCCAGTTTGAGATAGTGCCCGCCCCCATACCAATAACAATTTTTTTTCCAAAAATATTACTCTTAATAAATTTGGCTAATTGATACTGATCATTAACCATATATAATCTTACTTTTGAATTTTTAATAATATCTTTGGCAAAATTATTATAATTAAATCCTAATTTCATTTTTTCGCCAGCTGTATAAACTGGACACAAAATTACAGTATTTGCTTTTTTAAATGATTGAGTAAATTCTTTTTTAAGATCTTTTAGCCTAGATATTCTATGAGGCTGAAATACACAAATCACTTCATCATTTCTATAAGCTGCTCTTACTCCTTTTAAAACTTCTTTAATTTCAGTTGGATGATGAGCATAATCATCATAAAAATTTGTTTCGCGATAGGTAAAAATCTTATTGAATCTCCTCTGGACACCTTTAAATTCCTTTAATCCCTTTTTAATGATTTCTTTTGATATTCCAATTGTGTAGGCCACAGCTGCTGCTGCAGTTGCATTTCTTATATTGTGAGTACCTAGAAGAGGTATTTTGATTTTTTTAATCGATATATCCTTCTTTCCAAATAATCTAATAGATAAATCATATTCTGAAAGTCCTTTATCTTGTTTTATGTTTTTTATATAAAATTTAGCTTTATTGTTAGTACCATATGTATAATAATTTTTTATTTTAAGTTTCCTTAGTAGTTCATGATTATTTTTATCATCAATACAAATAAAAGATTTTCCAAATGAAGGAACTTTATTGATAAATTTGATAAATAAATTTTTAAGATCATCCATAGATTTATAAAAATCCATATGCTCTCTATCAATATTTGTAATTATTGAATACGTTGGTGGAACATGAATAAAACTACCATCTGACTCATCTGCCTCTAATATGCACCAATCACTTTTTCCAAGTTTCGCTGAATTATTAAACGAATTTAGAACACCCCCATTAATAATTGTTGGATCTAATTTTGTTTTTGAAAATATTGAAGCTAATAATGATGTTGTTGTTGTTTTTCCATGAGATCCAGTGACAACAATATTTTTTGTCAAAGAAACAATATGAGCCAACATTTCTCCTCTTTTATAAATTGGTAGCTGTCTATTTATAGCTTCAATTAATTCTGGATTATTTTTTTTAATTGCTGAAGAAATAACTAAAATTGTTGCTTTTTGTATATTCTTTTTTGAATGTTTAATTGAAATTTTTATTTTATTTTTTTTTAATCTTTCAATATTCTTATTATTGGATATATCACTTCCCTGAACATTAAAACCCATTCCTTTCATTATTAATGACAGACCACTCATTCCAATACCACCAATACCGACAAAATGTATAACTTCTGCTTTTGCTAATTCAATTTTCATTAATAATAGTTATTATTTTTTGATTTATATTATTCCATGTATTTTGGTAGTTAAAATTTTTCATATTCTTTTTTTTCTCTAAATATTCATCTTGATTTTCAATAATATTAACTAATTTATCTGACAAATTAGTATTATTGATTTCATTTTGACTCAAAATCCAATTACAACCAAGTCGTTGATAAAATGAAGCATTTTCAAATTGGTGGTTATCTTTGGCAGTAGGCAAAGGTATAGCAATATGAGGGATATTTAAATAAACTAATTCCGCTAGTGTTGATGCTCCAGCTCTAGTAATACATATATTTGACTTGCTCATATAGTTAAAGACATCTTCATTAAAATTAAATAATTTGTTTTGAATTTTATTTTTTAAATAAAAATTATTTAAATTATCATAGTTTTTAGTATTAGTTTGATGAAAAATTTTTAACTTATATTTTTTTGATAAATCTATTATTGACTCTTTAATAATAGTGTCAAATAACTTTGCACCTTGACTTCCACCAATTATCAATAAATTGACCTCTTTATATATATCTTCTGTTGTTTTAATTTTGTAAAACTCTTTTCTCAATAATGCTGGTATTAAATAAATTTTATTTTTAAATTTTTCTGGGAATTTTTTAATTTCACTGGAATAACATAATATTTTTGTGCATGTATTAACAAAAAGTTTATTTGTCCTTCCCAAAACCATGTTCGGTTCAAATAAAAATAATTTTATGTTGAGAATTTTTGCTGCAAAACATAGGGGTAATGACATATATCCGCCTGTTGATATTAATATTTCAATCTTTTTATTTTTCAAAAGATTAATTGATTTAAATATTGAGATAAGTAAAAAAAAAATTTGAATTGGTAGAAAAAAAATATTATTTGATATTTTTTTAACACTTATAATTTCTATATTGTATTTATTTTTATCTAAAAAATCTATTCCCCTATCATCACAACTTAAATAAGTGTTAAAAGTCTTTAAATGTTGATAAAGAATAGTTGCAGGAACCACATGCCCACCTGAGCCACCTGTACTAATTAAAATATTTTTCATACTATTTTATTTTTCTCTTAGTTAAATTTAATATTATACCAGAAATAATAGAGACACCTATAATTGAAGAACCCCCATAACTAAGAAATGGTAATGTCATACCCGTAGTCGGAAATAATCTTATATTTACCCCAACATGAATTAAGGCCTGACACATAATGATAGTTATTGTTCCTACAAGAACTAATTTAATTTTTTCATTTTGTTCTAAATATACTTTTTTAAAAATATTGTAGATAAAGAATAAAAATACTATTAATATTAAGATAATTATAACAACACCAAATTCTTCTGAAATTACGGAAATTATAAAATCAGTATGTGTTTCTGAACCTTTATATTTTAATGTTCCCTCACCAATTCCTTTTCCAAAAAAACCACCACTCGATATAGCATCAATGGATTTCGCAGCCTGAGCACCGTGTGTTCCGGTCTCAGGGTTAAAAAAAGAAAAAATTCTATTTTTTATATAGTCAAATTTAGAAATATAAAAAACCATATATATAAGTGAAGATAGTGAAATAATAAAAAAGGTAAGAAAAACTACGAGACTTATTCCTGAAATAAAAACTAAGGTTATCCAAGATAAAAAAATGATTAATGTTTGACCAATATCTGGTTGAATCATTAACAAGAAACAAATTGGAACTATAGCTATAAAACTAAGAAAGTATTTATAATAAATATGAATACTTTTTTCACTACTTAGAATGCTTGCAAGAAATATTATTGTGAAAGGTTTAACAAGCTCTATTGGTTGAAATCTTGGTAAAAAAAACAAATTAAGCCAACGCTTAGCACCTTTAACCTCTGTGCCAATTAAAGGAACAAGCAATAAAAGAACCACAGAAATAAAAAATAAAAAAATTGAAATCCTAAAAAGATTTTTTTCATTTAATGATGAAAAAAAAATTAAAATAGCTATTCCAAGTAATATATATGCTAAATGTTTGAAAAAAAAAAAATAAGTATTAGTTTCAAGTTTGTCCGATGCAATTAAAGAAGTGGATGCAAGTGAAAAAAAAAGTCCTAGGCTAAACAAAAATAGTATTAATAAAAAGATTGTTTTATCAATATTTTTCCACCAGCTATTGTAAAGTCTATAAACTACATTGTCATTTAACATAATTCATTTTTTTAATAAGATTATTAAAATACTTTCCTCTTTCTTCAAAATTCTTAAAATTATCAAAAGAAGCAGCGGCAGGACTAAAAAGAATTATTTTATGTTTATTATTTTTATTATTATTAATATCTAGCAAAACCTTTTTTATTGAATGTTTCAAATTGGTAAAAGACTCATACTCTATTATGTTCTTTAATGTCTTCTCAAAGAAGCTTTTGTCATATCCAAAAATATATGCTTTAAAATCTTTACAATTATTTTTGGATAGTAAAAATTTATCACCTTTTTTTGCTAAACCGCCTACTATCCAATAAACATTAGAAAGTGACTTTAAAATGCTTACTGATGACGAGAAGCTTGTAGCTTTTGAGTCATTAATAATTGTTAATTTTTTAGATTTAAAGATTTCTTGTTGTCTATAATTTAATCCCTTAAATTTTTTAAGAGTTTTAAATAGATATTTTGTTTTCAAATTAAGTATGTTTGCAATCTCTAAAACGAAAGATAAATTTTCTCTATTACTTTCTGTTAAAAAATATTGATTATCAATTTTTTTTAAAGTTTGAGAATCAATATATTTCTTTATTTTTATAATAGTTGATAAAAAGTTATTCTTTTTTAATGTTTTTTTTATATAAGAGTTATTTATATTTAAAATTGCATAATCTTTTTTAGTTTGATTTTTAATTAATTTAAACTTCACTTTTATATATTCATTTAATGTTTTATGTCTCTCCAAATGATCTGGAGAAATATTTAATATAGCTGAAATATTTGATTTAAATAATTTGCTGTAATCTAATTGATATGATGATGCTTCAATTACAAAAATAGTATTTTTTCTTATTTTATTTTCCAATAATACTGGGTTGCCTATATTGCCTACCAACCTCACATCCATTTTTTGATCCCTCAAAATTTCATATAAAATTTTAGCAGTTGTAGATTTTCCATTTGTACCTGTAATTGTGATAATTTTATTTCGATTGTAGATACTATAAAAAATATCTAAATCAGTATGAATTTTATTTAAATTTTTTTTAAGAAATTCACTCAATTTACATTTGTTAGCATCAATTCCCGGACTAATTATAATATATTCAAAATTTTTTTTTATTAATGCTTTATAACTTAATATTTTTTTTTTTATTCTTACATTTTTATTATTAATTTTTTGGTCATCATACAAAAAAATCTCATTTTCTTTTTTTAAAAATTTATAGGCAGATATTCCACTTTTACCTAACCCATAAATTAAAATCTTTTTTTTTGAAAAGATGTTTTTATTATTTGACATTATCTTAATTTTAGTGTCGCTAGTCCAATCATTGCGAGTATTATAGAAATAATCCAAAATCTAATAACCACTGTTGACTCTGCCCAGCCTTTTTTTTCATAATGATGATGAATTGGTGCCATTTTAAAAACTCTTTTTCCTGTAAGCTTGAAAGATAAAACTTGAACTATAACTGACACAGCTTCCAATACAAATAAACCGCCTGTTATTGCTAAAACAATTTCATGTTTTGTAATTATTCCAACAGCACCAAGTGATCCACCAAGTGCCAGAGAACCAGTATCACCCATAAATATTTTTGCCGGCGGAGCATTAAACCATAAAAAACCCAAGCAAGCCCCAATGATTGATCCACAAAATACCGAAACTTCACCCATACCTTCTATATAGGATATTTGTAAGTATTCTGAAAAAACTATATTACCAGTTATATAACTAATAAAAGCAAAACATCCTGCTACTAATATAACTGGAACAGTTGCTAATCCATCAAGTCCATCTGTTAAATTCACAGCATTAGATGATCCCACAATTATAAAAACAGAAAATGGTATAAAAAACCAACCAAGATTTATCACAATATCTTTAAAAAAAGGAAAATATAAATTTGTCAATTCTTCATTTTGGGAAAAGTGACTAATCATAAGTATTCCAATTATAGCTATTATAATTTGAGAAATAATTTTAAACTTAAAAGAAATACCAGATGAATTTTTAAATTTAATTTTACGATAGTCATCATATGCTCCTAATAAACCAAAAGAAGTAACTATAAAAAGTAAAAACCATATATAAACATTTGATAAATCTCCCCAAAAAAGTATTCCTGAAAATAAACCTAGAAGTATCAATACTCCGCCCATAGTTGGTGTACCTATTTTTTTTATTATATGATCTGATGGTCCATCTTCTCTTATTGGATCTAAAATTTGCCTAGCAGAAAAAAAATTAATGAAAGGTGTTCCAACTAACAAAACAACAATCATTGATGTAAACATTGCCAAACCAGTTCTAAATGTAAGATATTTAAAAACATTAAGGAATGAATATTGATTAATTAATTCTAAAATAAAACTATAAAGCATTAATTTTACCCATTTTTATATCACTTGTTATTTTGTTGAGTCCTGTAGAATTTGAACCTTTGATCATTAGATAATCATTATTATTTATATTGTTTTTTATCAAATCAATTATTTGTGAGTTATTTTTAAAAATTTGACCTTTTTTACTATTATTAAGATTTTTGTAAGTATCTTTTACGTACTTACCAATAACATTGACATTATCAATTGATGTACCATTAATAATTTTACTAACTGCTTTATGTAGTTTTTTAGAGTGCTTTCCTAATTCCAACATATCTCCAAGTACTAAATGTTTTTTAGAGTTATTTACTTTTAGACTGTCAAAATTTTTTAATGCAGATTTAAGTGAAAGTGGATTTGAGTTGTAACTTTCATCTATAAGGTTCAAATTTTTTTTAAATATCTTTATTCTTGAAATATCTCCACGACCATTTGGAGTTTTAGAATCATAAAAAAAATTACTATCTAACTTTTTAACATCTTTAAAGATTGATATAATTAAAACCGATGCTAATAAATTTTTTATATTATTTTCAAAGTTTGAATTTAGATAAAAATATTTTTTTGATTTATCTATATTTAGTGAAACTTTATATTTTAGTCTATCTTTTTTTATAAAATCTAAATTAACTTCACAATTTTTTTTATTTATACTAAAAGCATAAATTTTAAGCTTTCTTTTTTGAGCTATCTTTTTATGTAAATTATAAAATTGATCATCTGCATTTAAAACAAGGCTACCACCATCTTTTATGTTTTTTATAATTTCAGATTTTGCTAGTGCAATTTGTCTAATATTTTTAAAATTCTTAGCGTGCGCGTAAGAGATATTTGTAATAACTCCCACTTCGGGCTTAATAATATTAGACAAGTAATCAATTTCTCCTTTTTTGTCCATTCCAATTTCAAAAATACCAAATTCATCATTGTGCTTTAAATTGAATAAACTTAGTGGGACACCAAATTTATTATTAAATGATTTTCGTGAATATGTAGTATTGCTAATTTTATTAAGAGATCTTCCTGTCAACTCTTTTAATGAGGTTTTTCCACAACTTCCAGTAATAGCTATAATTTTACTTGCTGTATTTTCTCTTAATAATGAAGAAGATTTTGTCAAAAATTTTAAGGTATCTGTTACTTTAATTTGTTTAGATTTATTTTTTGAATTATTGACTATTGCTAAAGATGCGCCTTTTTTAAATGCTTCCTGTACAAATAAATTCCCATTTTTGTTTTTTCCTTTAATTGCGAAAAAAATATCATTTTTTTTAATCTCTTTTGAATTAATTGAGGCGTTATTAATTTTGGTTTTTAAAGAAATCTTATTAGAGCCACTTATTTCATTTAAAATATTTAATTTAATATTGTTTGATAAGGTTTTATTTTTAATTTCTATATTTTTTAGTATTTCTTTTTTGTCAGAAAATAATTTTCTGATTTTTCCATAATCTTGAATATTTTCATGTCCTTTGCCTGCCACTATCAAAATATTTCCTATTTTTAAATCAAAAATTGCTTTTTTTATTGCTTTTGACCTATCAGGAATCTCAAAAGTGTTTAATTTATTTATTTGTTTTTTTATTATTGATCTTATTTTTTTTGGATTTTCATTTCGTGGGTTGTCATCAGTAAGGTATATCTTATCACAGTAGCTATTTGCAATTTTTCCCATCATTGATCTTTTTGATTTGTCTCTATTTCCACCACAACCAAAAACAATTGAAATTCTTCTACCTTTAAATTGTTCTTTTAAACATTGTAAACAAGTTTTTAAAGCATCAGGAGTGTGGGCATAATCTAATATGACTTTAGCTTTGTTTTTTATATACCCAACTTGTTCTAATCTACCCCTTACTGGTTGCACTTTGTTAATTACTTTAATTATTTTCTCAAATTTTATTTCACTTTTTTCTGCAGCTAGCATTGCCATCAAGATATTTTTTATTTGTATTCTACCTATTAATCCTGTTTGAAATTTATAAACCTTACCTTTATATTTAATTTCTATTAACTGTTTTCCTTCCAAATATTTATGAGAAATTATATTTAAACTACTTTTATCATTAGATATTGTTTTAATATTCAACTTTCTTTTTAATGCTATATTTTTAATTTTTTTGTACTCTGGAATTTCAATATCAGTAATTATGCTTGAGTTTTTTCTAACTAACTTTTCAAATAAATATAATTTAGACTTGAAATAATCTTTAAAATTTTTGTGATAATCTAAGTGATCATGTGATAAATTCGTAAAAATTCCTAATTTAAAGTCTAAACCATCCAATCGATTTTGTTTTAATCCATGGCTTGAAGCTTCTAATATTACGTTTTCTATTTTTTGCTTTTTTATTTTTTTTAGCCATAAACTTAATTCAATAGCGTCTAGTGTTGTATTGGAAACATTCTTTTTATATTTTGGGGTATTAATTCCTAAAGTTCCAATTGATGCTGCTTTTTTTTTATTCAATTTTAATATTTGTAAATAAAAATCTGCTATTGAAGATTTTCCATTAGTTCCTGTTACTGCAATTAAGTTTTTTGGTTTATTTTTGCAAGTACTATAAGCTATTTCGGACATTAGCTTTCTTACATTTTTTGATTTTATAAAAAGTATATTGTTTTTTATGCCTTCAAAATCTCGATTTGAAACAATTGTTTTTGCACCTTTTTTGATTGCATCATCTATAAAATTGTTTCCATCTTTTTCGTTTCCTTTGATTGCAAAAAAAATATCATCTTTTTTACAGGTTAAACTACTAAAGCTAAGACCTGAAAAATAATGCCTTTTGTATTTTGAATTCACCTTCTTAAAAAAATTACCTATCAACATTTGTCAATTAATTTTCTATATATTTTGTGGCTAAAATAGGCCCAATTTTTTCTATAATTTTGCCTGCTAATTCAACCGAAGTCCAACCTGCGGTATTTCTGGGAGTACCTTTTAATTTAAATCCCGTACCATCTCTATATTCATAAATATAATCTGGATTAATTTGAGTTTCCTCCATTAAAACAACTAAAGTAAATTCTGGATTAGAAGTTGGAAATATTGAAGCAAAAGTATTTATTTTTTTTTTAGAATATCCTCCTTTTTCAGTTTTGTTTGCTGTTCCAGTTTTTCCACCAACTTCATATCCGTTCACGTTAGCTAGTTTAGCAGTGCCCTCTACTACTATTTTTCTTAATATTAAGTTCATTTCTTTAGATACATCTTTTTTAATTATTCTTTTTTTATTATCTTTTGATTTCTTTTTAATCAATGTTGGTTGAATTTCTAAGCCACCATTAGAAATAATGGCGTAACCTTTTGCAACCTGTAAAGGTGTCGTGGTTATGCCATGACCAAAAGATACAGTTGCAAGCTTACACTTTCCCCACCTAAAAGGGATTGGCTCACCCACTTCCTCAATATCAAAATCTATCTTTTTTAAGACTCCTATATTTTCTAAAAAAGATTTTAATCCCTTTATTTCTAACATTTGACCAATTCTAACAGATCCAATATTTCCTGATTTGATTAAAATTTCTTCAACTGTTAAATTTGAAGGTAAATTGTTATCATATTCTGTTATTTTGTTTTTTCCACAATCTAATTTTTTTTCTAAATTTAAAAATTCTGTTTCAGGTTCTATTAATCCCTCATTTAAGCCTGCTGCAACAGTAAAGGTTTTAAAAACTGAACCTAATTCATAAACACCTTTTGTTACTCTGTTTATATAGTCTAAATTCTCTATCTTTGCTCTCTCATTAAGATCGAAATCTGGATATGATACCATTGAAATTACCTCGCCGTTATTAACATTCATTAAAACTACTGCTCCACCCTTGCTTTGAAAAATAGAGAGAAATTTTTTTAATTCTTCTCTTATTAAGAACTGTATATCTGTATCAACTGTTAATTTAAGAGGTTCTTTTATAGATTTTAATTTTTTATCAAAAGATTTTTCAATTCCTGATATCCCTTTATTGTTATCATCTATTTGTCCAATTATATGACTAAAAAGGTTTTTTTGAGGGTAAATTCTCGTTAGTTTTTCTTCTGGTTTAATTGATTTATCTCCAAGTAACATAATTTTTTCATATTTTTCAGCAGATATTTTTTTCTCAAAATAAAAAAATTTTTTTTTTTTTAGTTTTTTTTTAATTTCAATAAAATTTTTATCTGGAAAGATCAATTGTAAATTAATTAATAGTTTTTTTTGATCAATAACTTCAATTGGATTTATTCCAATATCAATCGAACTAACTGTTTTAACCAAATAGTTTCCATTTCTATCGATAATATCTGCTCTATAATCTTTTTTGTTAATCAAGGTTTTTGTCTCTTTAAAATTTTTTTTTAATGAACCAAGATGAAGTAGCTGAATCGAGTAAATTATAGAGATAATTAAAAAAACAAAAAAAATAAAAGCTATTCTGTTAAAATTTATATTTAAATTTGATTTATTTTTTTTAAATAAAAATTCACTTTCATAGTCCTCAAGAATTATATTTTTATTATTATTGTTATTCATCAGTTATGTTTTTATTTATAAACTCAGTAATGTTTATAATGTCACTTTCAATAGTTATCTTTTTAATTTTTGTTATATCTATTTTTATCAGCTCACTTTCAAAATACTGGGATTGATATTGCATTAATTTTTCAGGAGAGCTTAAATAATTATACTCTAGCATTACATCTCCAAGTTCTAACTTTAAAAGGCTAGTATTTTCTCTTAGTATAGAAATATTGTCTTCAATTTTTTTAGTAGAATTTTTTATTAACGATGTAAATAATATTAATATCAAGATTGATGCTAGAAATATTTTTTTCATAATTTTTTTGAAAAGTTTTCAATTTCTATCAAGCTCTTAAATTTTTCCAAAATATCAGTCTCAAAGTCATAAATGTTTTCTTTTTTAATTACATATCTCAATTTTGCTGATCTAGAGGGTGGATTTTCATTAATTTCTTTTTCAGAAGGCATAATTGGTTTTTTATCAATCAATCTAAACAAATTAATTTTTTCATCATTTTTCGGTAAATACCTTGAAATGCTTTTATTTTCTGACAAACTTTTAAAAAAATATTTAACAATTTTGTCCTCCAAAGAATTAAAAGTGACAACTGCAATAACTCCATCTTTCTTAACAACTTTAGCAGCATTTATGAGGCCATAAATTAATTCACTAATTTCTTCATTAACAAATATTCTTAATGATTGAAAAATTTTTGTTGCACTATGAGTTTTATAATTTTTTTTTCTTTTGGAGGAATCTATAATTCTGACTAATTCTTCTGTTGTTATTTCTCGATTTTTTCTATCTTCTACAATGTTATGAGCTATCCTTTTGCTTTCTTTTTCTTCCCCAAAATATTTAAATATTTTTTCAAGCTCTTTTTCATCTAATAAATTGACTGCCTCCTTTGCTGAAAAATTATTAATTCCCATTTTCATATTAAGCTCACCAACAGTATTAAATGACAAACCTTTTTTTGGATCTTTGATTTGGGTATAGGAATACCCTAAGTCAAATATTACTCCTTTTATATTTTCATTTTTAAGCTTTAAGTTGTTTAATTGACTAAATTTAATATTTTTAAATAAAAATCTATTTTTAAATTTATCTTCAATATCTCTTGCTATCTTTAAACTTTCTATGTCCCTGTCTAATCCTATGACTTTTGTATCTGGGAAGCTTAAAATTTTTTTTGTGTATCCGCCTTGACCAAATGTGCAGTCAATAAATGTGCCACCATATCGAGGGGGGAGAATGCTAATTAATTCATTTAGCAATACCGGATAATGATCTCTCATATCTGGCATTATGGTGGCTATCATTTATTTTTTTGAAGACCATTAATTCTTTTGTCTTCTTAAAAATGCTGGAATTTCTAGATCATCGTCCTCAGCACTACCTTCATTTTTTTTAGTTGATAATAGATCTTCAGAATCTGAACTTTCATTATTTGAATTAAATAAATCTGGGGCAGAATCCTCTTTCACGCCAAAGTTTTCTAATCCATTCGATGCTGAATTATCCATATCCATTTCGGCTAAGTTAACTTCCTCATTTTTATTCATATGACCAAATGCTTCTTCTGCAAAAGATTGCTCGTAGTCATTTTTATGATTATTTCTATCTATACTTTCTACTCCCTGAGTGCTTAATAGTGCTTCGTTGTATTCATTATTAAGGCTGTTAATAGTATTGGATATATTATCGTCTTTTGCAGCTTCTTCAGTAACTTCATTTTCTAACTTTAATGCATTTGCTCCATGAGATATTGGATTATTCATTGTCGCAGAAAAGTTAAACGATTGTGCAGATTCTGTATTACTAAAGTCTGAATAACCAGTATTTCTATTTTGTATTCTATGAACCATATTAATCACTGATTTTGCTTCAGGTTGTTGTCCATCAAGTGAGGTTGCAACTATTGATACTCTTATCTTTCCATCTAGAGCATGATCGGTGATTGCTCCAATTATTACCTCTGCTTCTGAGTCAACCTCTGCTCTTATTTTGTTAACTACTTCATCAACTTCAAATAATTTTAGATCATCTCCTCCAGTAATATTTACTAATAGACCTTTTGCCCCTTTGAGAGTGTAATCATCAATCAATGGATTGCTAATTGCCATTTCTGCAGCTTTCAATGCTCTTCCTTCTCCTTCAGCCTCTCCTGTTCCCATCATAGCTTTGCCCATTGAAGCCATTACAGTTTCTACATCAGCAAAATCTAAATTTATAATACCTGGTCTTACCATTAAATCTGTTACGCTTTGAACACCATGCATCAAAACATTATTTGAAAGATTAAAAGATTCTTTAAATGTAGTTTGTTCATTTGCAATTTTAAAAAGGTTTTGGTTTGGAATTACAATAATTGTATCTACATGTTTTCTTAATTCTTCAAGTCCTTGTTGTGCTCTTCTCATTCTTGAAGGTCCTTCATATAAAAAAGGAAGTGTAACAACACCTACAGTTAGAATATTTAGTTCTTTTGCAGCTCTTGCAATAACGTGTGCAGCACCAGTACCTGTCCCACCACCCATACCAGCAGCAATAAAGACCATGTTTGCACCTTGTAAAGTATTTACAATATCATTTAAAGATTCGTCTGCTGCAGCTTGTCCAATATCAAGTTTTGCGCCTGCCCCTAAACCTTTTGTTAAATTTAATCCAATTTGTATTTTTGCTTTTGCTTTGCTATGTTTTAAGTCTTGAGCATCTGTATTTACCGCAACAAATTCTACTCCGTGCAATCCATTATCAATCATCTCATTAATTGCATTTCCTCCTGCTCCTCCAACTCCTAATACTAACAAACGCGGTTGTAATTCTTTTATATCTGGTGTTCTAAAGTTAATTGTCATTTTATTTCCCCTCAGTGTTATTAAAATGTTTTTCCCATTTAAGATTTGCTCGATTTAGATTTGCTTTTTTTCTAGCATTCACCTTAAATTTTTCAAATGCTGTTGGCTCCCATATTTGAAATGTTTGACCTTGACCAACAAATAACATGCTATTTTTAATTTTTGCATGTTTTAATAATTTTGTAGAAAGTGAAATTCTACCTTCACTGTCAAATTGTAAATTTATACTTTCAGATAAAATTGATGTTGCAAAAAAATCTCTTTTTTCTTCAAATGGATTTAAGGAGTCAATACTTGTTGAAAGCTTTTCAATTCTATCTTGAGAACAAGCTTCAATAGATTGATTATTAAATGAAGGATAACAAATAACGCCGTTAAAACCTAAGTTTGACAAGTATGATCTAAAACTTGCTGGCACCGACACCCTTCCTTTTTTGTCTATTCTGTTCTCGTAAGTTGATAAAAACATATTTTTTATATTTCATAAATTCCTTTTTGGGAATATATGGGATCTTATGGGTATTTTGGAATATAGTCAATACGTTCATTTAGAGCAATTATTGACTAATTAAGTAAGTATTTTAATATCTAAATTGAATAAAAATTCAATAATTTGTGACCCCATTATTGCATTTTTTAATTGATAAATTAGAACAGAATAGACTCAATTATGAATCAAAAAGTGAACATTTATGATTGAAACTATTTAACTTGTTGATAACTATGCCAGACAAACTGTAAGCCGGGTTCTGTCATTTAAATTTATCATTTCTCTAGGCTTAAAATTACTCTTAAGCTCAAGCAACTAACCCTGATGACTAGCCAAAGACGGCTTTTAGTTTTACACAATGTCATCTCTACTTAGTCTTGCTCCCAGTGGGGTTTTCCAGCGTTCATTGTTACCAATAGAACCGGTGTGCTCTTACCACACCTTTTCACCCTTGCC
>JGI20158J14315_10000762_pt1 | contig 24181 bp, 12 predicted proteins | sample COG_08_FD_14315 | JGI IMG/M metagenome (IMG submission 14315)
AAGAGAGAGGGAGTGAGAGACAAAACGAGACCGGTTTAGGCTGTTCAAGGTCTCGGAAAAGCCCTAGAAAAATGAATTTATGGATTTCTTTGGTGCTGGTGCGCGCTGGCTGAAAAGAGTTTGTTGTCTCGAAGAGAAGAGCAAAAAAAAACAAAGAAAAGAGAAGGAAATTTTTGACTCAAACAAAACAAACAAAAAAGAAGAACCAACAAAAAAGAAACGACCGAAACGAGAAACTGACCAAACACTTTCCTTTCTTTTATTACGCAACACACACTATTATTATTATTATTAAACAACAACAACAGGCATCGCCAACATGAACAACACGGTGGACATCCAAGAATTGGCCGGCGCGAAGACGCCGTCCTCCACCTTGAACGGCGCGAACAACAAAGGCATCTTTCGAAACCAAGCCAAGGCGGTGGACGCCGCGTGCGCGAATCGCTCGGATTTACGAAAGAAGGCGTTAGCGAGAGTTTCGGCCGTGCACAAAGCTGGACGCGTCGCGAGAGCGAAGAAGTAGAGAAGTTTTGGTTTTGTGTTCTGAGAGAGAGAGAGAGAGAGAGAGAGATTGATTGATTTGTAATGCAAGGAGTACTAAAACATTTTAGAAAAAAGAACGAGAACGAACCAACTCGTAGTATTAGTATTCGTTTTTGTGTCCATGCTGCACTTTTTCACTCACACAACAACTTATTGAGATAATTTACGTTCACATAATCACTCGCGAAGAAGAAGAAGCGCGTGAAGGGCAAAAAGAAAACAAACAAACGAGATATATATAACAGAGAAGAATACATCGAGAGAATCGCACGTAGTCTTCTATTCGCACTCAACTCGACTCTCTCATCTCTCCCAAAAGCTCTTCTCTCTTCTCTTTTAGATATACTCAAAAGAGTTTAAAGGATAAAGAATGGCCGCCACTGAGACAAAACGAGAGGAACGACGGGAAGAAAGAGACGAGAACCAAAAAAGTTCGGAGGAGATGAACTTCATGCAGCGCTTTCACGCGAATCACGGGTTCTCGGACACGCCGTTGTGCGGCCTCGCGTACGCGAAGGAATCTTTCAACTTTTACAAAAAGAACAAGTTACGATTGAAAAATGAAATCTTGTCTGGTTTGACGGTGTCGATAGCGCAGGTGCCAGAATCGGTGGCGTTTAGTTTCGTGGCGAAAGTAGATCCGTTAGTTGGATTATACGCAACGTTTTTTCTAGGAATAATCACCGCTCTCATCGGGGGGCGTCCAGGAATGGTTTCTGGGGCGGCGGGCGCGATGGCGGTTGTCGCCGTCCAAATCATGGAACCGAACGGCTTATTGCCGGTGGAGAAACTCGTCTCTTTAGGGGAAATTGCGGGATGCACGGAGATTACAGATTCGTGCAAATCGTTAAGAGATCAAGCGTACGATAAACGCGTGGAATATCTGTTTATGGTCATGATTCTGTGCGGCATTTTGCAAATAGTTCTCGGTCTCATTCAAGCCGGTCGCTTGGTGCGTCTCATTCCCAACACGGTCATGACCGGTTTCGTAAACGGTTTGGCGATTATAATTTTCAAAGCGCAGCTGGAGTCTTTTCAAGAAGTGGACTGGAAAAAAGGATTCAAAGTGTTTGATTCGACCGGAGCAGGGGAAATTTCATCCGCGGACATTACGCGCGTCTTTGCCGAAGAGTTGCCGGATTTATCTGCGGATCAGTTGAACACTTACGTCGGCGCGATTCTGAGCGAAGCAGACGCGGATAACTCATCGACGATTTCTTTGAGTGAATTCAAGTCAGACAAAGATTTTCTCATTCACACTGGTTACGAGGAACAGAAAACGTGGAGAAGTGCATCTGAAGCATCGACGTGGATTATGCTGCTGTACGTGTTTGGGTCTATGTTAATCGTCCATTATTTACCGCGCTTGACCAAAATGGTCCCAAGTTCACTCGTATCTATTCTTTCGTGCTTGATTTTCGAGCACGCTATAAACAGAACGGCCATAGGAGCAGACACACCCACCGTAGTAGATTTATCTCCGGTAAAAGGAGCGTTTCCGACGTACCACACTCCGGATGTGGATTTAACGACGGAGTCGTTTGGAATTATCGCTCCGTTGATATTTTCCTTGGCGGCGGTCGGGTTGATTGAATCTGTATTAACCTTACAGCTCGTGGATGAAATCTTGGAGGATACGTCCGATGCGACTGGTAGATGCACGCAAGAGTGCGTCGCGCAGGGCGTCGCAAATCTCTTGAGTGGAATGTTCAAGTCTATGGGCGGGGACGCGATGATTGGCCAAAGTACAATTAACGTGAAATCAGGAGGAATCGGAAGATTATCGACCGCTTTTGCGGCGACCATGTTTTTAATATTCGTAGTTGCGGCTTCAAAAGTTATCGAGTTAGTCCCCGTCGCCGCGCTCACGGGTGTATTGTTCATGGTTGTTATTTACACCTTTGATTGGAGTTGCTTATCCCTCATGACGGGAAACGTTCGATCTCTTTGTATTCCAGGTAGAAGAGAAGGAGAAGACGCGCAGCAAGAAACCACGGGAAATGACGAGCAATCGGCAAAGAACAACTCGTACAGGGTGGATTACGCCGGTCGTCGCCGTCGTAAATGTTTCGCGGATACGACCGATCGCGTGCGTTTGCAAGACACGTTTTTAATATTGTTGGTAACGATCTTGACGGAGCGCACAAACTTAGCCATCGCGACTGGTACCGGGGTAGTTTTCGCGGCACTATTGTACGCGTGGGATAATTCATTCAATGCGCTCGATGTAGTACGTACAACTGAAACTTTAAGCGATGGAACGGAGAGAGCGGTGTATCGATGCTCCGGGGAATTATTCTTTGGAACGGATCGCGCGTTTAAAAACGAGTTTGCGCTTCGCGTCGATCCAAACGATATCGTCCTAAACATCGATAATTGCAGAGTGTGCGACTACTCCGGCTTAGCAGCTATGAACTCCTTGTGCGATAGGTATCTCGCTCTCGGGAAGACTTTGCGAATATCAAACTCCAACCCGGAAAACGCGCTCATCATGGAAAAACTCGGAATAAAATTCATCCCGGCCGTTTTTGATTCCAACGAAGGAGTCATCCCGCCGTTGACGAACTAAAATATTAAATAATAATAGCTTTTAAAGTCATCATCCCATAAAACTAGTTAAAAAGAAAGCGTGCTTTTGGAAGTCGTACTACATATGTGCTACTAACATTAAACAAAAATATGTATTAAACAACACGCTCGAGAGGAAAAGGAAGAGATCATTGTACTTCGTTATCCTTTAATACCTTGGCTACTTCCGCGGCGATGATGTTTGCCCACGCCTTGTAGCCCATATCGTTTGGATGCACGCCGTCTCTCGCGGTAAACTCGCCTTCTCGAATACCACCACCGCTATCCCCCCCATGCATTCGGACGGCATCTCTCAGCGCTTGTAGCGTGGGAGAATTGATAAACAAAGCTTTACGTTTCCCTAGCTTATTCGCGACTTTTTCTTTTTTGTCGTCCCAACAGTCGTTCAGTTTCAAAATAACTTCGCGAAGTGGATTCGGAAATAAAGGCGCGATGTGCAAGGGATTCCCCGGCAACACGACGAGCGCGTCGCTCCCGACGACGCTCTTGATTTCTTTGATCACATTTTCCAACTCGTTCTCGAAATTCTCCCGAAAAAAGATTTTTCCGTGAAGAAAGCACGTTTTCACGTCATTAATCCCGCACAGAATTATCACCGCGTCCGCTTTCCTCGCACACGACGACGACGCTTGTTGTTGTTGTTGTTGTTGTTGAAATTGTTGTTGTTGGAGAAAAAACTCGTTCTGTGCGTTTTCATCCTCCTCCTTCTCCTCCACCTCGTTTTCGACTGAATCATGACCACTGCTATTACTACTCCTACTTCTGCTGCTACCGCCGCTATCGTTACTGTTACTAACGCTTCTTCTACTGTTGTTACTCTCTCTGAGCTCGGGAAGCACGCACGACGAAATATCGCTCAACGCTGCGCCTTTCTTTCCAACCGCAATCCATTCGATCTCCACCGATAAAAGCTCCGCCAATCGCTCCGCGACGATTCTCGCCAGCGCCGGCGTATTCGTCGTGCAACCCACGCCGGTGGCGAGCGAATCGCCCACAATCACCACGCGTTTCCTCTCCTTACTTTTACCTCTTCTTTCTTTTGTCGTCGTCGTCGTCCTTTTTGTCCTCGAAAGCATCATCTTTGTCGCAGAAACAAAAGTACTCTCATTCTGTTCCTCTTCTTCTTTCACTTCTTCGTCTTCTTCGACGAATCCACATCTCGCCAGTCCTTTAAACGACGTCCCTCTCGTCGGCTCTTCTTCGATGGGTTCGTAACTGTAGTGCAAAAACATCGCTTGGGAGAACGTCACGGTCAAACCCGCTGCGAGGAGTGTCATCACGGAAGAGACCGTTGAGCGTGTCAGCGAGAACAACATTGATGTTGTTGTTCTCGTCGTCGTCGTCATCTTCTTCTTCTTCTTCTTCTTCTTCTTCTCCTTCTGGGTTGTTGTTGTTGTTGGAATCTCTTTTTCTCTCGTTCTCTTTCGTCTGTCTGTCTGTCGTCTCTCTGCGAAAAAAACAACAAAACGCACACGTGAGTGCACTTTTCTCTTCTTCACAAAAAATTTTCTTTCCTCTCTCAGACAAAAGAAGCAAAAAGACGTGAGAAGAGATGACGGCGACGACGATTGCATCATCGACGAGGATGATGATGATGAAAATGGTTTCGACCACCACCACCACGAATACTTCGACGCGTCGTCGTCGTACTACTACCACGAAGATGCCTTCAAAAACCACGAATAATGCGTTGTTCTCTTCTTCGAAAAGTTGTCGTCGTTTGGAAGCAACGAGAGGAGGAAGAAGAAGAGAAAGAAGAAGTTTCGCGAGAGGCACGACGAAGAAGATATCTTCTTGCGATCCTCCTCGCGCAACATCATCATCAGAACGAGAACAAGAACAAGAAGAGCGAAAAACGAATACCCCTACGAAGAATGCAATGAATTTCGATGTACCTAAAGTGGTGAAAATTTGCGGCATCACGACCGCGGAAGATTGTCGCGTCGCCATCGACAGCGGCGCCTCACACGTTGGGATGATCTTATGGCCCAAGAGTAAAAGGTCGGTCGATATCGAACGAGCGAAAAAGATCGTAAAGGAGTGCGAAAAGAGTAAAGAAAGAGTGATAACGCCAGTCGCGGTGTTCGTGGACGAAGACGGAGCGACGATAGCGAAGATATGCGAAGAGCTTGGATATAACACGCACGCGCAGTTACACGGCGATTTGGCCAGACAATCTCTGAAGGATATTCCGCAAAAGATCAAAGTTATTTGGGTGTGCTCGGCGGACGAGAGCGGGAAAATCGTGACGGAAATGCCGGGGGAGAGCGAAGAGGAGTTAGCCTCGAGAAGGAAAGAAATGTTATCCGGGGAGAAAGGGTGGAAAGCACCGATTGATTGGGTAAATGGACCGAGGAAAACGGTAGATTACGTGTTAATCGACGGCGTCAACGCCGGATCGGGGGAGAAATTCGAGTGGGAAAACTTAAAAGTTCCCAAAGGATGTTCCAGGAAAGGATGGATTTTAGCCGGTGGATTGACGCCGGAAAACTGCTCCGAAGCGGTCATGGTGTTACGTCCGAACGGTGTGGACGTCGCCTCGGGCGTCTGCGACGAGAGCGGCGTCGTAAAGTCGAAAGAAAAGTGCGACGCCTTCGTCTTCAACGTTCGAGCCGCCGCCGCGAAGTAGTCGAGAGCGAGAAAACGAGAGAGCGTACGTTTAGTTGAGAAGAAGAATAACGTCATCGCGCGAAATGAGAGAGACAAAAGAGAGTTAGAGAGAGAGTTTAGTAAAACACGCACTACTTAATACTAATTTTGCATCGCACAGAGTAATAACTTTGCCTTCATTATGATTTATAAACATGAACACGCATAACGCTCGCGCTTCAGAACACACACACGCTCGTCTTCAACGGCTTTTGCATCCTCATCATCATGTCAAAGAAGAAGAAGAAGAAGACAAAGACAAAGGAGATAAACACCTCGCTCGCTGGTAGCGCCGTAAGAAAAAACGTCGACGCACCCTCTTCGTTAAACGTTGTCGTCGAAACGAACAAACAGAAGCGCGTGTGCGACGTCGCGTTGCGAGCGGGAAATCTGACCTCCTCGGTGAAAGCGTTTTTGCACGTCTTGGACGACTTGCTTTTGATCTCAGACGATCACACAGGGGACGATTCAGACGACGACAAAGTGTGTTTGTTCTCCTCGGAGGAACAACTCTTTTCTTTTCGCAATCTCTCTCAACTGTTGGAGAGAGTGCTCGCGTTGTGTCAACTCCGCGCGAACGCGAAAGCGGTGAAGAAAGTCCTGGGAAAAGTCAAGCAGTTGAACACCAAAAATGTTGAAGGGCGTCGTCGTCGACGAGTGTTTACTGCGACGACGACGACGACTCATCAACTTCTTCGTTTGACGAACGCGTCTTTGCGATGCGCGTATTTTACGTTTTGCGCGGCGGGAGATGCAAACGCAGCCGCAGAGTTACTCCTGATTGAGAATAACGAGGACGGGGAGGAGGACGTCGTTGACGAGAGCGGAAAGAGCGGAAAGGGCGAGAACGTGAGCGGCGTCGAGAAGACGATCGAGAAGATTGGTAAGGAGAATTTAGTGCGAGGGTGTTCGTTCGCGAGGAAGAGTTTCAACGGCGTCGGTGGTGGTAACATGGTCGTCGTCGGCGAAGAGGAGAAAGAGGACGAGCTTTTGTGGCGGGTATTGAAATTAATTCGCAAAAGCAGCTACGACGAAGACGACGAGGAGAAAAAAACGAGGAAGAAGAGCGCGGGAAGACTCGCGCCTAGTCTCGAGATGAAAAAACGAGAAATGATTCGTGCGTGGATGGTGAGCGATGATGATGCTTCTCCTCGTCGCGAAAGAGTTCGCGTGGAAATTAGAAACAGAGTTGAGTTACCCGCGCGTTCGGAAGAGGAAGAGGAAGAGGAAAAAATACACGCCGCCGCTTTGCGTAACAACAATAATAGCTTACGCTTCATCGTTTGTTGCGAGGACGACGGTCGACGGCGACCGGCAAATCGTTTACCGTTGAAACTCTTTCGACCAGTCTCTCCAAACGCTTTGGTACTCGCGCCGGCAGGCTTTCGAGCGCCGAGAGTAAATCGCGTCGATTTGAGTCAAACGGTTGGACCCGGGATATTCGCGTTGACGTCTGTTTTCGCGAAAGCAGAGTGTGAGTTATTCGTTCGAAGCGCTTTGGCGTGTGGACTCGTTAAAGACGACGAGAACGACCAAGAGTCGATGGAGTATTGCGAAATATGCGTGTATAATGCTGTCGTAGAAAATATTTGGCAACGAATTCGCGACCATTTCCACGCCGACGAAGAAGATGCGTTCGAAGACGACGACGACGAGGACGACGACGATAATTCTGTCCACCATTATTGGCTTCCTGTCGGCATAAACCCGCGGTTTCGAATATTCAAATACGACGATAAGAGCGTCTATCGCAGACATCTCGACGGCGCTTGGCCGTGCGGTATGCTCGACGAACAAACCAACGAATTCGTCGTCGACGCGAACGCGCTCCTCGACGGTAACAACACTAATAATAAAGAAAACCAGCGGACGACGCGCCTCACGTTTCTCATCTACTTGACCGATACCTTTCGAGGTGGCGAGACGACGTTCTATTCCGTCGATGATGACGATCATACTAACGAAGAAGAACAGAAGAAAAAAGTCATCGTCGGTAACGCCGTCGCGCCGCGAGTCGGCGCGGTCTTGTGCTTCCCTCACGGAAACGCGAAGAACTCTCCCGTTCACGAAGGCTCGAGACTGTTCTCCTCCTCAAAAAACGACGACGACGGGGACTCTTCTTCTTCTTCTTCTTGTAAATTCGTCGCGCGTACCGACGTCGTTTTCGAAAGAAAGACAAAGAGGAGAAAGAGGTAAAATTTAGTATTTTAGAGTAGTACCACAGTAGTCGTTTTTTGGTCAAACAAAGGAATAAATTTGCCCAAAATTCAATCATAATTTCTCGCTCATATATTGTTTAATAATACTAATAATAAAGGAAGAAGACGTGTACCGTAAGAAGAAGAAGAGAATTCGTCGAGACTTCGTTTGGTTTTGTCTTCTGAAAGTGTTCGTTTTACTAAACTTCGTTGGTCTTCTTTCATCTTTTACATACCAAAAGCATCGTCATCATCTTCTTCATCACGAATTTTGTGCGAAGAAGAAGAATTCTTCATCATGTTCCCTAAAGAAGAAGAAGAAGAAGACAAACGTCGCGTACGTCCTCGTTCGTTGATGATAACGCTCGCTTTAGTAGGAGGAGCGATGCTGATGCTGTTTTATGATGGTTTTGGTGGTCTTCGGTATCATCATCAAAGTAATAAGAGTAATAACGTCCAAGGAGTTCTTCACCGCGTGTCCTTGCAAAAAAAGGTGCCTTTGATGAAAGCAAACGAGGACAAGGAAGCGATGAGCGAAAACTGGCAAACGAAGATGAAAGCGTCCAAGCTGCGCGCGAAACACGCGGAGATGAAGAAGAAGCAAATGGTGGAGAAGTACACGAGAAACGCCGAAACGAGTTTAATGGAGGACAAGAAGATGGAATCGTCTGAAGACGCGTCGATCGGAGGAGAAGGAGGAGCGACGTCGTCGGTGCCCATCGCGAATTACATGGACGCGCAATATTACGGTCCGGTGGAAATCGGAACGCCAGGGCAGAAATTTCAGGTGTGTTTCGATACCGGGAGCTCGAATTTGTGGGTGCCGTCGTCAAAGTGCAAGTTTTCTCAAATTCCCTGCGACGCGCACGAAAAGTACGACAGCGAGAAGAGCAGGTCGTACGAGCCGAACGGTGAGGATTTTGCAATTCAATACGGATCTGGGTCGTTGAGCGGGTTCTTGAGCTCGGATACGGTGCGTTTGGGAAATTCGATTGAAATTAAAGATCAGACGTTTGCGGAAGCGACGAAAGAGCCGGGATTGACGTTCCTTTTCGCTAAGTTTGACGGGATCTTAGGATTGGGATTTAAGGAAATCGCCGTCGACGGGGTCACGCCGGTGTTTGATAACGCCGTCGCGCAAAATCAAGTCGAGAAAGATCAGTTTTCGTTTTGGTTAAACAGAGATCAAGACGGAGACGGTGTGGTTGATGGTGGTGAACTCGTCTTTGGTGGCGTCGACGAGAAGCACTTCGTCGGCGAGCACGTCTGGGTGGATTTGACGAAGAAAGGCTACTGGCAATTCGATTTGGATGACGTGAAAGTTGGTGAGTTTTCATTTATCGACGACAAAAACGACAAGACGACGGTGTCGTTCTCCTCCTCTACTAAGCATCAAGCGATTGCAGATACAGGAACATCGTTGCTCGCCGGACCTTCCGCCGTCATCGATAAAATTAACGACGCAATCGGCGCCGAAAACTTGATGATTCAAGAGTGTAAGATTGCCATTAAACGTTACGGCGAAGAATTTTTGGACGACATCGAAACGTACGATTCGAGTCAAATCTGCGAGAGTTTGAACATCTGTCCAGCTGCCGCTGAAACAAATGCGATTGAAAAAGAAATAAGTGAGCCAACCGGGGTGTTGGCTACGTCTCGAAAATTATTGATGACGACGAGAGAGGAAAAGAAACATCGCAGTCTTCGCGGGGGTCTCTCGCTTTTGGGCGATCTTTTCAAACCGTCAAAGAAGAATGAGGAAAAAGAAACGAAAAAGAGTAAAGTTGCGTGCTCGGCGTGTGAAATGGCCGTGGATTACGCGAAGGAGTTATTGCAAGCGAACGTGACTCGTACGGTTGTTTTGAATGAACTCGAGAAGGTTTGTGACTTTGTCCCGGCGCAGCCGGGTGGACAAGCCGGAGTCGATTGCAACGCCATCGATGAAATGCCAAATATTTCGTTTACAATAGCCGGTAAATCTTTCGAATTGACGCCGAAACAGTACGTCTTAGAGATTGATGATGGACAAGGCTCAAACACGTGCATTAGCGGTTTCATGGGTTTAGATGTTCCTAAACCAATGGGTCCTCTGTGGATTCTAGGTGACGTGTTTTTGGGACCGTATCACACGGTATTTGATCACGGCGGGTCCAGAGTCGGCTTCGCGAAAGCCGCGTAAATATACTATCATTATCTGTTGTACATACAAATTTTATTTTACAAGCTCACTGCTACTGTTCACGTGTTTATGAATATTCTTTATTTTCTCCCGCCGAAGCTTTCGCAGCTCTGGACAAAGCTTTTTGATATGAGTACGGATTATGGTGACGACTGATTGAACCTTGCGAACCGTAACTTCTCGGATCCGACAAAACTGTGAGTGGATGTGGCGTGTTGAGTATCACTCTCTGCGCCGCATCTCGAGTTTGTTCTCGCATTATCACCGATAGATCACCGCCGACGCCTTCTTTCGCTTTGGTCAAAAGCTCTCTATCAATCTGGGAAATTATCAAGGACGCCGTTAATGCTGCATCCGCTTGCGTTAAGCACGCAATCTTGTTTAAATTCTCAGACAGAGTCTTCGTCGTTGAAGTTGTTGTTGACCCTCGCGTTTGAGCTACTTCATCGGCGTAAAAATCAAGTTTACGCTCGTCTTTTTGCGCATCGAGCCAATGCGATTCTTCGTCGAAACTCGCATCTAGACTCATCGTCGATATCGAACTACTTTCGCGAGCTTTAGCGGCGATTATGTCGTACATTTCTTCTCCTTGGAGCTTATAGAATCCCGGTCCTTCTGGTAAAAGTGGATGCGCCGAACCGTGTACGGGTTGTAAAAGATACATGTCACCCAAAGGTGCGTACATCATTTCTTCGTTTAAGAGCGTAGGCATGTTCACGCATTTGAACGGCCGAGGACAGGGAGCCGAGCCCAAAATAGAACGCGTCCACGGAGGATAATAGCACGAAAACGATCGAGGTACGATATCTTTGCCCATGATGACGCCTTTAATGAAATCTCGCTGCAGCCCAATCCTTTGCATCAAATCTTCCGCACCGCGATCGAAAACGTACGGCGACCCGAACGTCCAGATATCATCGAGCGCGTATCGAGGAACTCCATTTCTCAGAATGAGCATCAGACCGAGCAAATACGCCAGAGATCCACCGATTGAATGACCAGTTAATTTTATCCGAGCCTTCTTAGAGCCAAACGTCTTCAAATGGTCTTTACACAATTTTTCAACGCGATCGTACATTCTTTGCGCGCAAGCGTACGCTCCTTGATGGACTCTGATTTCTTTATCCTCAAACGTCGTGGGTGTCCAAGTTAAATTGGTTTGCCACGAGGCAAAGTTGGTCGATCCTTCGACGACAATCCATAACGTTGCGTTTTCCTTGTCTACGCCCACGCAATAGTTCACCGGCATCACCGCATTCTCACCGGCTTCTTTGTTATTACCATTCTTCTTCTTTTTCTTTTGTAATCCGTTTTCCGAAGACGCTTTCGATTTTGCTCTTTGTTTTTGTAACTCGCTTATTTTCTCGCTTTCGCGTAACAACGCCGAGCGTTCTTTCTTCAACGTTTTCTGAGACTCCGAAACTCTGGTGAGCTCTTGAGAAACCAAATTAGCGAGCTCCGTGGCTTTTCTTGCAGCCTCGGCCGCGTTTGGATCGTCAGGTTTTAATTCTCGCATTCTCTTCACCGATGCCAACGCTTTGATGGCTTCATCCGCCGCCGCAGAAGCTAAGCGAATCGATTCTTCTCGATTGTGTCTTTCCTTTTTCAAATTTTCTAAAAGAATTGCGTTGTTCATCTCCGAGTCGGCGGCTTCGGCATCGGTGAAGTTGATATTCTCAACACTCGAGGTTTGGACGAGTCGTTGTTGTTGTTGTTGACTGTCGTTGCCACTAATTTCATCCTCCGAAAGAGCTTCTTCGTGCTCGTGCGAATTCCATAACATGGTCAAACCGTTTCGAGTTAAACCATCCTTTGTCGTTTGGTCCGGAAAATTATAAATCCAAGAGGAAAGAGAACAAGCAATCCTAGCATTCTTCGTATCTTCTTCGGACGCTCGATATAAGGACGAGGAAACCATGTTTCTTAAAGCAGGCTGGAGAATGCTATCCAAGTTATCGCTTCTGTCGGTTTCACCGGTTGATGTTGTTGACCCGACAAAATCTTCCGCGTCTTCATCAATCGCCGCCATCTCTTCGAGTTGCCTCGTCACAATTTGCGAAAGTTTTGCGCCTGGCCACGACGTTAGTTTCGCTAAAGTTTCGGTAATATTCGACGCAACAATCGCATCTTCGGCTACTTTACGAGCCGAGTTGATTTTACTGTACAAACCTTCGTCGATTCTTTTCGTTTCTACCAGTCCCTCTTGTTGTTGTTCTCGTTGAATATCGGTATCGGCGTCATTCTCACTACTCTTCTCTGCAGACTTTTGTGCTCCTGGCTCGAAAAGTTCTCTCAATACCAAAACTTGTCTGGCAACAACGACAGTTTGTTTACGCGAGGAAGCTGAAGCTTCTTTTAATTTGACCTGGGCAGCTTCGAGCGCTTGACGCAAAGCTTGAATATTTTCCGGCTGACTTTCACTCAAGCCGCGTTTACCATTTTCGGAAGATGTCAAAGAAACGTTCTTCTTATACGTCGCGCTTTGACGATACGTTTCGATGCGTTCGCGCACTTTCAAAACGTCATTTGCCGCTACTTCGACGTCTCCAAGCTTTGCTTTTGCTTTGTCTGCATTTTTAATCGCCTCGGAGAGCGCCTCCTTTAAATCGTTGAACGTATCCTCTTCACTTTGATTTTCGGCGGTGATGAAAGCCCCGCCTTCTTGCGCTGTTGATGGTGGTGGTGATGATGATGGTGATCTTGGCGTGCGCGGCGGCGATTCTCTATCGATTTGTAAGTCAATCTCTTGAATAGCGGCTGTTAATTTTTGCAAGGCGTTGTTTGCAACCGCGACGGCGTTTACGTTCGCGTCGCGAAGTTGTTCATCGATTATTCGTTCGTCGTCTTCTGTGTTTACTTCCTCACTTTGCTCAGCTATGCTTAAATCAGCAGCAGCATTAGCAGCAAAAGTAGTCGCCGTTGCAGTCGAGGATGAAGATGATCCAGAAAACAAATTCCCGATCAAAGGCGGAAGCGGAAGACGCGAAAGAAACGCGCTCGCGTCTGGGATCCAGTTTGACCCAGCATTCGTTGAGTCTTCTTCTTCTTCTTCTTCTTTTGTCGTCGTCGTCGTTGTAGTTGTCGTTATCAATGGAGTGGTGGAGTCAGTTGTAGTAGTACTATTTGCCGCGGTGGTAGTGAGCCTCTTCTCTTCTCCTTTCTCGGCCGGCGCTTTCTTGAAATGCCCCATGAACTGATTCGGAGTATCAAACTGTCTTTGCCATTCCCACCTGCTGTCCTTGTTCTTTTTCCTGCCCTCAATATCACCACTGTTACTACTACCGCTACTATTACCATCTCTTCTCGTCTTCTCCCTTTTTCCACCGTCCACGTCCACGGTCTCCGCACCCTTCTCGATTCCAACCGTCAGCGAAGTTTTCTCTCGTTCTTCTTCTTCGACGTCGTCTTCGTCTTCGTCCCAGGAAGAGGACGACGCGCCGCTGAATATATCCTCCAACGTACTCACGGACGCTCGTAAAATGTCTTCCCAGAAAGTACCCGTCCCATCCGCATCCACTGCTCCTTCAACATCCGCCCCTTGGCCCTCTCCTTCTCTCCTCTCGTCGCCTCCGCTCCTCGTCGTCGCCGCGCCGCCTCTTCTCTCGTCGATCGCCGCGGCGCCCGCGACAGAAACCGCGGCAGTGGCGGTCGCGGGAAAGTTTTCTTTTCTTGGCGTCGATTGAGTCCTCCTCAACGCTTTCACGCGTTCTTGCAACTGTCCAATCTTCGCTCGCAACGCTTCTTCGTTCGTGGTCAAATTTTCGCTCACTTCGGCAACCTTTTCGTTAAAATCATCGTCATCCGAATCGCCGCCTTTTCGAGAAGAAGAAGACGACGACGACGAAGAAGACGGGACGACGCGCATCCTCATCGCTCGTCGCTCGCGTTCTCCTCCTCTTTCTCGCGGAGAAGAAAGAAGAAGCGAGCCGCCCGTCGTCGTCGTCGTCGTCGTCCTCAAAGAACGAGAACAAGAAGAGAATCGGAGGACAAAAAAGCCGTTAAGGTTGTCGTTTCGTCGTCGTCGTCGTCCTCGGCGTACGAACGATGGTGCCTTACCCGTCGTCGTCCTCGTCCTCGACAATAAGGTCCTCGTCGTCGTCGTCGAATGACAACGAGAACCACCCCAATTCGGAGTCGCGAGCGACGGAGAGGATGGCAACATTACCAAGCGCATTAAGAAAGTTTTATGCGTTTTTTTCTGACGCTTTTTGGAGAGAAAAGAACACGTGAGTCAGCAAATGAAGAAACATTGAAGGGTGTTCGCTTCTCGGTAGTAGAAGACGACGCGGAGACTCTATTCACGCGCATATAATAATAATAATAATAATAATAATAATAAATGGTACCAAAAGTAAATTACAACGCGCGTGAACGCATTACGCGCACATCTCTCTCTCTCTCTCTCTCTCTCTCTCTCACTCACTCTAAAACAGTTTAATTTCTCTTTTCTATATTCTCTTCTCCCTCTCTCTCTCTCCTTCTCGGTTTCGGTTTCGCTTTCTCTTTCTCTTCTTCTTCTTCTTCTAATACCTGCCCTCCTCCGTTCTTACAACTCGGTCTTCGCTCCTTCCTCTTGTTGATCCGCCAAACACTTCGCGTTGTCGTACGCTCTCACGGGAAACTGCGGGTGCTCTGGAATTTTCACATCCGGCGACGCCTTGATTTCCTTCAAAACTTCTCGGATGGCGGCGTCGAGTTGCTTGTCGGTGCCGTGGAAGGATTCGATGGGTAAGTTTGCTACTGGAATATCCGGGATGACACCTTTTTGCTCGATTAACCACTCGTTACCGAGGTACGGACCAAACGAAGGGATGGTGAACGAGCCGCCGTCGACTAAGGAGCACTCCGGGTTGCCAGAGTACCCGACCGCGCCGCCCCAGGATCTGGCGCCAATCACCTTACCGAGCTTCATGGTTTGGAAACCAGCGGCAAAAAGTTCCGCATCTGAAGAGGACATTTCGTCGATCAATACGACGACTTTGCCTCGGAAAGAGTATTGCATGGTCGTCTCTCCCGGGCCGCTGCGGTGGGACTCAAACATCCAAGCCACTCTTCTCAAGCGTTCCAACACCCACGTATCGATGTTCCCGCCATGGTTTCTTCTCACGTCAATGATCAAGCCACCTTTTCGCAAGTTCGGATAAAATTGACTGGCAAAGTCATCCATGGAATGCGTTTCCGGTCCTTCTTGGACCATGTCTTCGAGATAGACGTAACCGATGGTGTCGTTAGAGTCGTGGCGAACCTTCGCTTTTCTTCTGTTCAAAGCGTCCGCTTTTTGAAGCGCGGAGCACGTCCCGACGTCGAGAGGAACGACGACGACTCTGTCGAGCATGACTAGTTCTTCCTCCTCTTCTTCGCCCATCTTACCCGAGGAAGAACTTTTAGAAGCGCCGTCTGATGATTTGCTACTGTCCGCGTCTTTGGAGGGTTTCGCCGACGACGAGTGCGACCCCAATCGATTCGATTTCAAAGCCGATCGTGCGATATCCGTCAACGGATTGAACGCATTCAAAGTCCCGCCGTTGAAATATTGCTCGCCGGATCTTTTCGGGCTATTTTGTTGACCATCGCCACTGGGAGCCGCGGCGGTACTTGTGCGCGACCTTTTTGATGCCATGGAAGAAGACGAAAGGGACGACCTTCGGAGCGCGTTTGATTGAGCGACGCCCAAACTCGAGCTCGATTGTTGCACGCTTTCAATCATTTCTTGCAACTCTTCCAACTCTGCCATCTCTTCCTTCGTTCTCGGGCCGCGAATGACTTCCAAGAGCACTTGCGAATACGCTTTACCCATTAAAAGTTTCGGGAGAGGATCGGACAAAGCGTTGACCAAAACGCCATCGATTCGAGTGATGATATCGCCGGGTCTCAAATCCACAGCCATCGCCGACAGAGGTGAGTTCGGGGCCATCAACACTTCGGAGGTGTCGTAGATCTTCGTAATGCGCAAACCTTGAGGAACTTGCTCAAATTTAGCGCCCAAGCAGGCCGAACTCTGTCCCATGCCAATTTTTTCAAAAGCCTCGCCGCCTTCGACGTCGACAAAGACGTGTAAGACGGACAATTCTCCCAAAGCTTGCTCGAGAACGTCTCGTAACTCATTCTTGGAGGTCAATCTTTTTACCAACGGACGATACCGTTCCGTAACAGCCGGCCAATCGACACCGTGGAGGTTCGGATCGTAAAAGTTGTCTCGCATCGTGCGCATGGCCTCGTCGTACATTTGCATCCACTCTTCTCTCGGGTTGAGTTTCACCGTCCATGTCTCCGGCGGTAACCACAACAAGGCTTGAGCGAGAATCGCATCTTGATCCGGAGTTTCCGCGATGGTCTGCGCAGACATGAGCGCGACGCCTTCTTCTGTGAACAAAACGACAACTTGCAAGTCGCGAGACACCAAAACGTCGTAAGCGTCCGGATAAATTGGCGTAACGTAGCCTTGCATGATGTCGACAGCGATGAGATAGCTTCCCATGGAATCGTACATGTTTAACAAAATCGTAGCGCCGCTACCGATGATGTACATGCTTTCGTATCTCGCGCGATCGACAAAAGGAACCACCTCGGATCTCTTTTCGATGTTCTTCATCGAAATTTTCGTCGGGTATTTTTGCCCCAAAGTAGGATCAAACACCGTGCCCGCTGCATTCATCTCGTCGCCGGAGAAGAACGGACACGCCAAACCTTCTCTCAAAGGCAAACAGTACAAACTTTCTCCGTCTTCGTAGACCGGTTCAGACCCTCTGGAGCCGTACGGTGAATTTGACCCGGAGGAAAACTGCGCGTCGTTGAAGTAGTAGAGGAACAAACCGTCCGGGGAAAACGTCGGCGATCTCGAGTTCGAGGACGGCGGCGTGATGCGCACTCGTTCGTTCGTCTTCGTGTTCCAAGCATAAATAACTTCAAAGTCAGTGTCTTGGTAGAGAGAGACGTAGGCGAGCCAAGTGCCGTCTGGAGACCAGGCGTATTCTCCCGCGGATTCGGGTTGTAAACCAGAGACGATGTTGCGGACGTTCGCTTGATTGTTATCAGACGCGGAGAGTTTCGCGGACGAGGAAGGCGGCTTGTTGTTGTTCACCTTCTTCTTGTTTGCGTTTACGTTGGCACTCTGTTGCTGCTGCTGAGGGTTACCGAGCGACGCCACGTTCGGAGAGGACGACGACGACGACGTCGACGTCTCTCGAAAGTTTGGCGCGCGCATGTCCGCCTTGACAAACTTTCGACCAGCTTGCATCTTCTTCGTGCGTTTATCCAACACGCGTTGACGTTTGATCAAAATCGACGCCGCGTCGAGCACCTCTTCCTCGTCCGCGCCGCTGTTCTGCATTCGCGACAACAGCGGCATTTCCGAAGAAAAGTCCTCGGCGCCGCCGAGTCCTCCGGCACCGATGGGGTCATCCTCCGGCGAAATTGGCGTTCGGAACTCCTCCGTGTTGACGATGGTGTTGGTGAAATTCACCAACTTGACGTGGCCGTTGGTATCATCGAAAGCGAGCGAGGTGCCATCGGGAGAAATTTGCGAATACGACAAACCTCCTTGAATGGCCCCGTCTTGCGTGACTTGCGCTTCCGACCAATAGCTGACTCCGTTGTCCTCGTCTCTTTCCAGAACGACGTAGTCGTATTCACCACTGGCGTCGCTCAACGCGAGTAACTTAATTGGATCACTCGGATGCGAGTTTGGAATGAACTGCACGTGCTTGTATCGAACCATGCCTTCGTACTGGGTAACTTTTTCGATTCTCGTCCCGAGTTGCGCGACGAGCGGCGAAAAGTAAACCTGACCTCTCACGATAAAAGCGCCGTAAATGCCATCGTCTGAGATGGCGAGTTCGGACATTTCATAAAGCGGATCGGAAAGCAACATGGGCTGCGCCTCGCGGAATTCGGATAAAAGATTAATCTTCAACGTCGTCGCCTCGGAAATGATCACGCCGCCTTCGATTTGAGCCGCGCTCAACGTCGCTGATTTCAAATCCGCGCCAACGCGCATGACGATGCGAGTACCGTCGATGGCATACTCCATCACGTCGAACTCGCACTCGAACGTCAGTTGCGTCTTTTTCGAGCCGTCGTCGTTCATCACCCACAAGTTGGCCACGCCGGTTTTGTCGCTGATGAAAAATACCTTGCCGCTGAGCTTGTCCGTGGTTTGCGGCGACCACGCGCCTCGCATGGACCACGATTCTGGCGTCAACTCTTTCGCCTCTGACCAAGCGGTTCCGTTCGCGCCGACGGCACCTTCACCGCACCATCTCCAAATTCTCGCCTGTTCGCCACCTTCGTACCGTTTCGTCGAGGACGATTGTCTCAAAGGATAAAACAAGTAGCATCCTTTGGGATCTTTCGAGCCTCCGTGCGCTTTTTCAAACGGCAACACCGAAACCTTCCCGGTTAAAGCGTCGACTTTCGCCAACTGCGGATTTCCGAGATCGGAAAATTGCGTCGTTAAAATCAAAAGCTCGTGGTCGCCGGACCATTGCGACAACCCGTACGCCTGCGCGCCGTGCGTGACTTGTCTCGCCACGCCTCCGGCGATGGGGAGCTCAAAGACTTCGAACCCGTCCGCAGCTTCCGCTAAAAACGCGATTCGTTTCCCGTCGGGCGAGAGCTTTGGCACCGATTCGTACGAATAACTGCTCGAAATCCTCGCCGCTGGACCTCCTCTCAGATGCGAAAGCCAAATTGACCCTTCCGAAACGAACACTAAAGTATCGTTCCTCACCGACGGCGCTCTGAAGTACCCCAAATCCGATCCAATCCTCGAATAGTGATTCTCTTCTTCTTTCAACAAATCTTGATTCTCCTCCGATAAGCTCGGTTCCGGTTCCTCGATCGCCTCTCTCGTCGGTGGCGCCGCGCCGCCGAAAATCCCAAACATCTCCATCAGAGACTGGTACGCGTCCTCCTCGCTCGCGCCTTCCTGCCCTCCCGACGAAGATTCCGAAGACGAAGACGAGTCGTCCACATCAGAAGACTGTGCAGTGCCGTTGTTCTTGTTCTTGTTGTTGTTGTTATTATTATTATTCTTGTTCTTATTGTTGTTGTTCATCAACGTTGATGATAAAGTCTTCTGACCGGGAGCGTTTTCGATCGTCGCCATCGTCCCGAGCCGATGGTGTTGATTTCGCGGTTGTCCTTTTGCCGAAGCGACACCATCTTCCTTCGACATCAAAATCATCTTTGACAACGGCGAGGAGGAGGAACCAACCATCGCGCCGGAGAAGAACAAAACGCACGCCAGTAAAACGTATAAAAACGAAGCGTGTATTTTCGCCCTACTCGACGCGTCTCGAGATGAATGCGCCCCCCCGTGGTCGAAGAGGAAGAACGTCTTCTTTCTCCCGTTTTCGACGTCGTCCGATGAGGCGCCTCTTCGCTCGAATCTCTTCCCGTCATCGTTCTCGTCTTCGTCGTTTATGGACCCGAACTGTCTGGCGTACGGGAGGAGAGGATCGCGCTCTGCTGCTTTTGATGATGCACTCATTATTGATGATGTCGTGGTGTTGCTTTGATTGATTGATGTTAGAGTGCGCACGAAAGCGCGCTCTTTTCTTTGAAGGGACGCGCCCTTTTTTTTTGGGGTGATAAACAAAAAAATAGTTTAGGGTTTTATATGTTACCCTAAATACTGCTATGCAGGAGACTAACTCTACTATTACTGGTTTTTTAAACTATGCATACACAAACACGACGATTCAGACGACGAATTCAGCCGCCTGAATACTGCAACGACTGCAACGTCGTAATCGTCGCGCCGTCCTCTTTTACGTCGTCGTCTCGTCGTCCTTTTCTTCAACCAAAAAAAGCTCTCCTTCCTCGAAAAGGAAAGGAAAACGCATTTACGCGATTTGGTGTTTGTTACTACAACTCTTCTTTCTTCTTCGTCTTTTTCTTCTTCTTCGCGGTGTTTATTGTCGNCGGTTCGTACCGAATGCCTCCAATGTCACCCTCTCTTTCGCTCCATCCTAAGTTTTGCGTTTCCTTAGCCCTTTGTTCTTCTTCGTGCGTGGCGAGTTGTAAAAACGCTTTCTTTTTAAACTCGGTATCGAAAGTGCATTTCGGCGGTTCGGATTGGTAGCACAGTTTTTTCGCGAAATCGAACGTTCTTCGCTTCTTTTTCTTCTTGTCCCACGGGTGTAAAATCTCCTCTCTTCGTTTCTTTCTCCTTCTCAGTTTGATTTCCTCCTCCGTCATCGTCTTCTCGAGCTCCAATTCCTCCTCTTCCTCTTTTCTTTTTTCTTCTTCCCACGCGAGTTTTTCTTCTTGCAACTCGTAGTGTTTTGCGTACACGCCTTCCTCGTCGAATTCGTTCACCAGAACTTGACAGTAATCTCTCAATCGTTTCGGCCATCTGTGTTTGCTAAAATCTCTCACGAACGGTTTCGATCCTCTCGAGCTCGCGTTCCCTAACAAAGGTCCGGCTAAATAATGGTACCCGCTGTCGTAGACGTGCGCGTGGTACAAGTGCCAGTGCGAGTGGTCGTCGCAACTCTTCTCGATCGCGTCTAAATAGTACATCTCTTCCAACTTCTTCCCGTATTTCGCCCCTCTGGCGCGTTTAAACTCTTCCTCGGACAAATCCGCGTCCAACTTCCTCGCCGACGCTTGACACGCGTTGCAAACGTAATGCCTCGGTATCGCCGGTCCTCCGTCGTCGACGACATCATCCACCGACCTCCCGATTTCCTGTAACTCATCCAGTACCCCGCGCGTGGCGTCGTCGTCGTCGGCGGCGCCTTCGTCGAACATCTGGTGCGTCGATCGCACGTCGCCTCTCCGTTCGTCGAAATTCTTCGGATCCGTTAAATCTTCCACGATGATTTCCCCGCTCTCCCCGTACGTTTGCTCGATTTTACTTTTATAATTTTTACTCTTCTTGCTCTTCTTCTTTTTCTTCTCTCTTTTAATACTCCTCGTCGTCGTCGCGATAGTTTCTTCTTTTCCTTTGTCTTCTTCTTCTTCCTCCTCGGCGCGAGCGAAGAGGAACATTCCCCTACACGGAGAAGCTTCTCCGACGATTTCGAGGAGAGATGATGATGTCGAGAAGAAAAACGGTCTCGTCGAACGACAAAACCAACGCTCTTTGAGAGACAAAAAGAAGACGAGGAAGGAAAAGAAGGAAAAGAAGACGGGTTGTTTAAAAGAAGAAAAGGACTGAGAGGAACGCGTTTTCATCGTAAAAGTCGTAAAAGTCGTAAAAGTTCCTTCTTCTTTGTCTTCTTCTTCTTCTTCTTCTTCCTCGCTTCTTCTTCCTCGCTTCTTTCCTCTCTTCTGCCTGTGAGATGTGTTTTCTCTGCGATGTCTCTCTGTCTCTCTTAGAGAAGAGGCGCGTTTTGAAGTGAAGTCCAAAAAAAAGCCGTCGTCGTCAAGAGTCCGTTCGTACAGAAAGAAATACGAAGAAAGAAAGAAAGAAAGGAAAAAGGAAGACGAAAAAAGGCTCTCGGGGGGGTCGGAATTCGTTTTGGTTTTTCGCGGCCAAAAGCACATAAAAAGCTTCTCTCTTCCTTCTCTCTTGACGCTTCGGTAAGAAAATTAGTCCTTCTCTCTCGCCGCTGCGCGTTCGCGCGTTGTTTAAAAACACGAACGAAAATGCGCGTGAGAAAACGCCTTCTTCGCACCATTTCGCACGAGCTCTTCGACCTCTTTTTCTTCCTCCTCGTCCTCGCGTACGTCCGCGTGGCGCCGTACACGAAAGTCGAGGAATCGTTCAACACGCAAGCAACGCACGACGTGATTTTCCACGCGAATGAACTCAACGTGTGGGACCACAAAGAGTTCCCAGGGGTTGTGCCTCGGACATTTCTCGGGCCGTTAGTGTTAGGAAAAATGACGAAGATTCTCGCGAGAGCGATGGAGCTCGTCGTGAACAGTAATCCGGTGACGAAACGCGTGTTTAGAAACGAGAAGATTTGGGGCGAATTGAAGCACTTGGTGGAGACTTTGAACGAGGAAGAGACGTTCGTGAGAACGAAAATGCATTATCAAGTCATAATGAGGATGATTTTAGGCTGCGCGTCGACTTTTTCCTTGCACAAGTTTCATGCGGTAATAGGGAAGAATTTCGGGAACGACGTCGCGGTATATGCGAGCGCTCTCGCGTTGGCGCAGTTTCATCTGGCGTTTTACGCTTCGAGGCCGTTGCCGAACATTTTTGCGTTCGCGTTGACGACGTTTGCGTTGAGTTTATGGTTAGAAGAGAGGAGAGGATTAAAGATTAATAGTTCGGTTTTGGATACTTTGGCGATAATGGTTGTGAGCATGGTCGTGGCGGTATTTCGGTGCGATAATATTTTGTTGTTGGCGCCTTTGGGGATACACGTGACGTTGTTTCGCGTGACGGATATATACGACGCGAGTTTGCGGATTATCGCGAACGTTATGGCGATGGTAACCGTGATCGTGGCATTTGCGTACACGTCGATTACGATTGATTCTAGACATTGGGATCAGGAATATTTATGGCCAGAGTGGGAAGTGTTGTCCTTTAACAATCCGATGGGCGCGAATCGCAGTCACCATTACGGGACGAAACCGTTTTTGTGGTACGCGTATTCCGCGTTGCCGAGAATGTTATTGATTGCGTATCCGTTGAGTATGTATGGGTTTAAACACGAACGCCGGTGTCGATCGGCGTTTATGATCGCGTCGTTCTTTGTTTTCGCGTATTCCTTTTTAGGACACAAAGAGTTGCGTTTTCTCTTCCCGGTCTTGCCTTTGTTCAATTTCTGCGCGGCGTGCGGGATGCACCGATTGAATTTGAACAGAAAGAAGAGCATAAAGGGAAACTTTTTGCACGCGCTCGCGTGGATGGGCGTTATAGTCAGTTGTGCCGTATCTATTGGTGTATTCGCCAAAGCGTCCATCGCAAACTATCCCGGCGGAGAAGCGTTGGCCGCCTTCCACGAGTTGAACCCGGAACGCGACGCCTCGGGCCACGTGAGACTACACATCGACGACCATTGCGCGCAAACTGGCGCCTCTCGGTTCGGTCAAGCCTATCACGATCACAATGTCATCCTGTACAACAAAAGGCAAGACCACGAACACGACGATTGGTTCATCAACGAATACGAAAAAATGCCAAAAGGGTATGAAATCGTGCGAAATATAACCGGGTTCATTGGTGTAAAACTGAACAAAAAGTTTCCATTCTGGCCGCCAATATTGGTGGAGAAAGACGTTCGAGTGAAAGTATGGAGAAAACGGAGGATCCTCGAAGACGAACAATAGAAAATTTGTAGTGCTAGTAGTAGCGGTAGTTACACGCTTTGTTCTTGAGTAAAAATAGAAAATCCCTCAGAAAAACACAAGTGAATAAAAAAAAACGAATAAAAAAATGGTGTCCATCACGATGTCGACCACGAGCGCATTCATCTCTTCCCCGACGACTTTGAAGTTGAGAAAGAAGTCTAACACTAATAAAAGAAGTAACAACAGTCTTTTGAAGATAGCGAAAGCGATTTCGGTCGCCGACGTGACCGGTCCGGTGAAAGAGACGATAAAAGATGTGCAATCCGTGGAGGTACAAAATACGATTTGCGTTTTTCTTTCTCTCGAGGGAGAATTCGAATAATAATTGCGCGCGAATTCGTGATGATGGTTTTTCTTTCTCGTCTGCACGAACAATCATCGAAGAACGCGAAAAAAAAAGAGCAATCGGCATCACCACCACCATTTCATCGTCATCGATCGCGAGAAAGAGAGAGAGAAAAGACACGCAGAGTTCTTCTTTGGCTCTCCATCATCAACAACCAATTCAATTCAATTCTCAAAATTCTCCTTTTTTTTGCCTCGTCAGCTTTTTTCTTTACCCTTTTTTTTTAAAGGACAACACAAAACAGAGAGGAAAATTGAGGAGAAAAGTACTGTGTAGTAGTAAACACAACATCGAAGAAGAAGAAGAAGAAGAAGAAGAAGAACAATTCATTAAATAACTAACCATTATTAATAAAACCTCATCAATTCTTTGATGATGACTTCTTTATGATAACAGGGATTGAAGAAACTCTCGATT
>JGI20158J14315_10000763_pt1 | contig 24162 bp, 16 predicted proteins | sample COG_08_FD_14315 | JGI IMG/M metagenome (IMG submission 14315)
TGAACGAGTGCAAATTTTTTTTTGCGAACACCCAACATTGCCAGATTGCGAACCTCCTCTTCTCAGAGTCTTCTTCTTTTTTGGTGTTGTTGTGAAGGAAGAAAGTTCGTCGTCGTCCTACAAAAAACGTGAGAAAAAGAAAAATGATGAAAGACGCGAAGAAAATGCACCGGCTGTATTTCAAATCCAAGCTCGAGCTGGTGACCAACTGCGCGTGGACGAAGAGTGGTAGCAATAGTAGTACTGGTAGTAAGACGACGACGAGCGACGGTGGTAATGGCGAGAATGCGTCGTCATCGATCGTGTTTTTAGACGCGTTGGAAAAGGAGATCGCGAACGAAAAGAAAGAAAGAGGAGGAGAAAAAGAAGAAGAAAACGACGAGGCGGATGAAATAAACGAGGAGTTTGCGGACAGAGTGCTGATCTCGCGATTATCGTTATCGCTATCCTCGTCATCATCGTTAGGAGGAGCAGGTGGTGGTGGTGGTGGTGGTGGTGAACAAAGAAGAAACGAACACCAACTGAATCAAAAGTCAAAGTTCAGGTACCTTTTAGAAACGTTTCACAGAGCGGACGAGGAGTTGCGAAAGTCCACTCTCGCGCAGTTTGCAAACGAAAGGGACGCGAAAGATAAGTTCGACCTGTTGATGCAAGAGGTGAAGAAATTGTGCGTCTCTTACGGTGGATTGGTGTTGAATCCGGACGAGGAAATTCGAGGGACCCGAGAAGAGCCAGGGATGTTTCCAATATCAGAGTGGGAGGAAGAATACGGTGTGAATGAGTTTTCGTATCGATTATACACGGGCGAAATGAGCCAGATGTATTTGGACGCGTTTTGCAAAAAGTTTGGCGAGGAAGAACCTGACCTGCTGGATGCGATATTCTTGCACGAAAGGCAATGGACGTTTACGAGAGAGAAATCTTTACCGACCGAACCTTTTCTCGTCCACGGAATGTCCATTCTCGCGGATTTCGATCCATTTTTGAGGGCAATGTTTATGCTCGCGGCGAATCCAATCGCCGCGGCGAGATTGATAAAGCATCCGCTCTGGATGCCCAAAAACCGCAACGCTCAAATCTTTCCTACTTTACCGCCGCACGTAATGATGATACCAAACTTCAACGCAAACGCGCGAACGTCCGATGGATACGTGTTGGGTAAAGATTTTGAGGAGTGTTCAATATTAGGGCCGCTGTTTGCGCTTTCGCCGATGTATTCGAGGGTTCCGGTGATGAACATGTTGTCGCAAAGACGAGAACCAAACGTATTTCCAGCTTTATTTCCAAGCGTTGATTTAGGATCGAAAGACTTGAAAGTGAGTGTGCGCGAAAGAGACAACGCGCACGCGACGATTTGGATGCACATGGCTCGCGTCTACGAAGGCTTGCACGCAATCTTAAAGACTTTGCTTAAACACGGCGGGCCAACTCGTGATGGCGTTTTAAAGTGGATCTTCTTAAACTTGCACGTGAATAAGAAAAGAAGTCAACAAGAGCAACAATTATCTTGGTTTGAGAATTGCTCAGACGGCTACTTTGTAAACTTTTGCGAGACGATGTTACGTTTGAGTTTGCCATTCACGGACGTTCTCAACGGAAAAGGAAAACATTTGCCGAAAATTAAAGCGGAATACACGCTTTCTAAATCGTGCGGTATAACGGACTACAAAGATTGCACGAGACTTGGCATGACCGAGAGCGAAGCGGAACAATGCTATAACAGCGGGGAGTTTGAGTTGGAAGAAGGTGGCGATGCGAACGCGTCGTCGTGGGGATTCGTCTGCGAATGTTTTTTCGCGACTCATCGCGCTATGCATCTTGGCATCATCGCGTGTATCAACGCGCAAGAAGAGAGGCAGCGACACACCATACGCCGTTATGCCGAGAGAGTGAACGAATTGGAGGAGGAGATACAATCTTTACCCGGGAACGATCCGCGAAGACACGAGTTTGTTGTTCAACTCGGACAACTTCGCATGAAGAAAGATGCCTACATTCAACAGACGATGCTTTGCGATGCGACTTTGATGGATCCGCGCGTAGTATCGGATAGTTTTGCATTCTATCGTTTAACGTGCGTGTGGTTATTGAACGAAGCAAGAAGTGGTGGTGGAGATCAGACATCACCAGCAATTCCGACGACGACGACGACGCAACTCCCGGATGAAGCCTCGAAAGCTTTCCGAGCGATACCGGAAGAAATTGTGGAAGATACTTTGGACTACTTGGTGTACGTCATGTGCACGAAAAGTTCTTCGCATTCGTTGATTGAGAATGAAATTTTGACCGAAGTCGTAGACTTTCTCGTTCTCTTCTCCGGGGCGTCTGAGCACATCAAAAATCCATATCTTCGATGTAAGTTTGTCTCGGTCATACACTCGTTCTTACCAGACTATTCTGGCTCGGATAAATTAGGTCGAGTGATGTTCGAAACAAACGCGAGCGCATTTCAGTTTCTCATCCCGAACTTGCTCAAACTCTTCGCCGATGCCGAGCAAGCTGTTGGTCCTTACGAAAAATTCAACGTCCGCAAAGAAATCGGCGACATTTGCGAGTATCTTTGGGCAATCCCGGAGTACCGAAACGGTTGGAAGATTTTTTCAGAAACCAAGTGGCGATTTTACGCGAAGTTTGTTGACATGCTCATCAACGATGCCGTGCACTCTCTCGGCGAGGCTATGGAGAAACTTCCGCAAATTCGAGAAAGGGAGGCGTTGATGGGGGACGAAGCGCAGTGGAATCAGCTGACGGACGAACAACGCGACGATCACGAGTCGCGTTACGAAAGCAGCGAACGAGAACTGAGATCGGATTTGTTTTTCGCGAAGCAAAACATAGAAATGATGGCGTATACGAGTAAAGAGATCGCCACGCCGTTCCTAAGGCCCGAGATTATCAAAAGAGTCGCGGACATGTTGAACTACTTCCTCAGTCACCTCGCCGGCCCGGAGAGACGAAAGTTGAAAGTGAAAAACCCGGAGAAGTATAAGTTCGATCCGAAAGAGTTGCTGACAAAAATCGTCACCGTGTATCTCAATCTTTATAAAAACGAAAGCATTATCAATGAAGGCGCGGATAAGATGGATACGGGTGCGGAAAAGACGTTAGCCGAGGCGATTTCGGAAGATGGGCGAAGTTACAAGGACGAAGTCTTTACCATGGCCATCGACGTTCTCTCCAAACACTTTCTTCTTTCGCCGACGGAAATTGAGATTTTCCAAAAGCTACAAAAAGCCGCGAAAAAAGCTGCGGACGATGCCGTCGACCTCGAAGCCGATTTAGGCGAGATTCCAGACGAGTTCCAAGACCCTCTCATGTGTACTTTGATGAAAGATCCAGTCATCGTACCGATCACGAAAAACGTCTGCGACCGGGCCACCATCGAGCGCCACTTGCTTTCTAACGAAACCTGTCCTTTCAGTCGTCAACCGTTGAAAGTAGAGGATTTGAAAAGTGACGTCGAGTTGAAGAGAAGAATCGAAGAGTGGGTCATGGAGCAAAAGAAAAGGGCGAAGAAGTGATACTATAATGTCCGTAGTTAGTTTTAATCAGCAGTAGCAGAGAAAAGAGAGAGACATGCGAAAAAACAATTTGTTCCTTTCTCCTCGTACAGTCGTACAACATCACAATAAATTTCCTTCTCGTATTTCTTTTACTCGCCGTATTTAATAAATAGATATGTTCGCTGGGTCTGCATCATCGACGATGATGACGACGTCCTCCTCGTCGCTGGTGGTGGTGAGTAATAACACCTTTCAGGTGAAGAAGGAGAAGAAGACATCATCATCATCGACGAAGAGGAGAACCAAGAGAAGCGCGCACAGAAGAAGCGGCGAGGAAGAGGAGGAGGAGGAGGAGGCGATTGATTATTGCGCAAACAGAAGCGATTTCGATGCGTTCGAGCGCGCTCTTTCTTCGCTCTCTTCCTCTTCATCATCGAGAAACGATGCGAACACAACTGACAACGATAACGACTACAATGAAGACATTGATAGCGGTAAAGTGAAGAAGAGGAAGAATTTGAAAACAGCAGTTTCCGCGCTGTGCGCTTCCTTGTGTCTCTCGACCGAAGTTTTCCTCCTTTCATCCGGTTTTGCGTTTCCCCGGGAAGCGAGCGCGTTGCTATCGAACCCAAATTCGGGCTTACCGCGAACGCCGACCGCGGCGTTACGACGAGCCACGCCGAGAGTGAATGCGGAGTCGTCAGACATTCAGTATAATTTGGACGACGCGGCGTATCAGTTTCGCATCCCGCAGCGAAAACCGTGGAACTCGATGTTGAACGAAATCAAGAAAGCGAAAGAGATTGTCAAGGAGAAAAGAGGTGAGATTTTCCAACCGATCGTGAAGGAAACCCAAGCCAGCGCGGAAGTTGAGATTGAGAATTTAGTCATCGCCTTGGACAGATTAATCTTAGCGTGCGAAAACCAAGACGTGGAGAATTTTGATAAGTGGATCGCCAAAGCCATAGAAGCGAACGGAAATATCATGGTGAACCAAGTGAACGACTTGCCATTTTTGTTACCGAAGCGATACCAAGAGTTGCCAAGAATGACGGGACGGGCGGAGTTAAAGTTTACGATTAAACACGGCGATGGGAGTTCGTTTGGGAATTTGAACGGCGAGCCTTTGAAAACCGTGGATCTCGAGATAACCTGCGACGGTTTTAACGCGCCAATTACGGCTGGAAACTTCGTTGACGCGGTGAAAAGAGGCGAATTCGATGGGAGTAAATTAAATTTATCCGAAACGGCTGTTATTTTTGGCAACAGCGATAATTCAGCGTCGACATCGATCCCTTTGGAAGTCAAGGCGTCGAATGAATTCGAGCCGAGATACCGGTCGCCTTTAGATGTTGCGAGCGGCATCGATGCGTTACCTTCCATTCCTCTCTCAGTGAACGGGAGCGTCAGCGCCATGCGCTCAGCCACGGACGACGGCGCTTCCTCTTCCTCCCAGTTTTTTCTCTTTAATTTCGATCGCAGACAAGCCGGTTTAGGCGGTGTAGCGTTCGAAGAAGGAGAGTTTTCAACCTTTGGGTACGTCACGAAAGGATTAGACTACGTGAGAGACTTACGCAAAGGAGACGTGATTGTTAAAGCTTCAGTCACGGCGGGAGAAGACCGCTTGGTCAATCCGAGCGTCTCCAGAGCCGATCGGATCGATGAAATCCAAGCAGCGGAATTAGCTGATAAAGAGTTGTTAGCAGAGAAAGGCGTTTGAAATGTTCACGATGATTATTATGATGATGATGTGTTTTTGTTACCCTCAATTCGTAGTCTCTCTCCCTTCTTCCATCCGTCCTTTTGCTCTCCGCGTCTTCTCCTTTTTTGTGTGAGTTCGCCCAAAAACGCTTACGACCAACCTCCACCACGAATTTCTTAATAATATCCAAACTGCTTTCTTACATTTATAATTCATACGACACATAAAAAGAGTGATGATGATGATGATGTTTGCATCAGCATCGATGCGCTGTCAAACCGGTGGTATTGGTGATGCGTGTGCTCGCACCGACCCTCTCCGCAACGCGCAATCAAACCACCCTTTCACCATCATTCGCGCGTCGTCATCTTCGTCAAAGTCATCTTCTAAAATCATATCTAAACATCAACAACAACAACATTTTCCGTCCTCTCGGGGAAGAAGTTTTAGGAATGGTACAGACAACAATAACAACAACAGTACTGATGATATAAGAGCGAGGATGTGTAGCCTTCGTCGGCATTCGTACTGTCGTCGAAATCGCGTCGTTGTTTCTTCATCGTCGTCGTCGCTGGCGAACGAACAACCACCAGGGAGCAGGAGCAGCAGCAGCAAAAATGTGTTCAACAGCAACGAGGCTGGCAAAGAGTGGAACACGAACCTTCGAGCGACGTGCGAAGCGATCGTGAAAGTGAACGAGGCGGACGATGTCACGCCAGAGCTATCGTTGGCGAGCTACATGCGACTGCCTGTGGAACAGTACGTGGACGTGCCGTTGCCGTTAGGCGCGAAGATGACGAAATATTTCGACGAGACTATTAGAGAAGACGAAGGCTTCTTCGAGCTCGCCATCCCGGGATTGAAGTTCTTCACGTTGGAGGTAAAACCAGTCGTTAGAGTGAAAGTGAGCGTGTTGACGACGGATAACGAACAGAGATTTGTGTGGAGTGGCAAAACGAAAGCGAACGATGTAAAAGCAGAGGAAGAAGAGAAGAGAAGAAAGAAGATGAATAAAATGTACAGACCGGAACGCGAGGATGCGGATATGAGAGGACCGTGCGTTTTGATTGAAGTCGCGAGTTGTCGATTGGAAGGGAAGGAAGTCGAAAGTCTAGGCATAAACGAGATGTTCGTTAATCGAGGGAGCACGGCGTTTCGCTGGAAAAGCAGAGGAGATGAATCGTGGGACTACGGTGATTTGTTGCACTACGGCATTGGCTCGGCAGAACACGCCGACGCGGATGATGTTTCGAGTAGTAAAAAAGAGGGAGAAGAAGAGGCGGAAGAAGAGGAAAATAAATACGCGTACATCGAAGGTTGGACAGAAATCGGCGTCGGTGTCGATCCGCCTGGACCGTTCAAAAAGTTTCCGCGAAGTGTTACTCAGAGCGTCGGCGACGCCGTTCTTGGATTCACTCTGAGGGAAATCGAGAAAGCTTTTTTACGCGGGTTAGCGAGAGACTACGAGCGTTGGTGCTCGGACGCGGATTATAGACACCAAAGAGCGACGGCTTTCGAAAACGTCGGTGCTTGGACGGAGAAAGAGGAAGTTATAGATTTAGCGGCAAAGTAAAGTGTATATATAATAACGATAATAATAATTTCTGTTGTACCACGAGAAGGAAAGTTTGAATCCCCCGCTCTGTTCAAAGGCGCGTCGTATTTTTGACAATCTTTTAATCCATGCTCACTTTCGTTCGCAGCTTACCGACGCCAAACTTGGAGACGCCACCGCGATAGAACGACGCATTTCCTTTCCCACTAATTGAGCTCAACTTCATGAAACTATCGTCCAACAAAACTAAACTCGCGAGTCCGCACAACCCGAGCGTTTGTAACGTCACGCATCCAGCGGCGACGAAACGCCTTTGCCATAATTTTTTCATAAACCTCGCCATGAAAACAACCGCGGGGAACGAAATCAACCACAACAAGCCAACCACTCGAAAGTTTCGAATGAAATTCTTCGCTCGCCTGTCGACATCGGCGGCGGCAATAGCCGTTCGACCACCGACGACAAAAACTGCGGCATGGACTAAACGAATAAATACGAGGAGGAAACCAGGTAAATGTTCGTGATCGTGGAACGAGTTGAACATCGACTCGTATCGTCGCCCCCACGCTTCTAAAATAAAATGTAACACGGCGTTCCCTGCGATAATCATCCCACCAGCAGATAAGCGGCGAGTGCTTGCGCTGACACCATTGGGTAGCTTTTTGAACAAATACCCCGGCGAGCGCAACGCTGCGGTGATGTTCACTAAAATTCGTTTCGTCTCTGGATTTTCCAACGCTTTTTTACCGAGCAAACCTTTCGCGATGGCTGCCGCACCTTTAGCGATTGTTTTCGGCGTTGGCGGCGCATTCTTCTTCTTCGCATCGTCGTCGTAATCACCATCGCTACTAAAGTTGTTCGAACGTCCTCTCTTTCGTTCCCCATCGTCTGCGACGCCGTCCGCGCCTGCGACGGCTCCAAAATTCGCCCCCGTTCGTCTTCTCGCCGCCGAACCGCTTTCTAAACTCGAATCACCACTAAATACTTTCGCCGCGGAACTCTTCAAACTTTCCGCCTCCGCCGTCGTCGTCCATCCACAGACAAGAAATAACAACGTCATCGTCGTTATAAACTCAGACGTTCCTTGCGAGACTTCTGCCATAAAATCTGCGGGTAAGTAGGAGTACCGCCATCGCAAGCCTTTCCCGTCTTTGACGAATCTTCTCAAGTGTAATAGTTCAAGTAATAAGCTCATCATTTGTAAAAAGTACGCCAACATGACTAAAAGAACGACTAAATGCGTCGTCTTTTCGTTCTTTCTGTGCATGCGAACGGCCATGGAGACGAATACCAAACCTAAAAAGAACATGAATAAAAAATTCGTCACGTACACCCACCCGATGCCGCTCAAATCGGACGGTAAGTGTTGTCCATTATTCTTTATCGTGATATCGAAATGCAAAGGCGGAGGCTTCGCGTCGTAAAACTCCAACGCGCAATCCGCGACGACGATATACCAAAACGCAGCTCTTGACGCGTTATACGTCACGCCTCTTCTTCCTTTCACCTGTCGCATCGCTCGTAAGCTCGATTCGAAATACGTCTCCCTGTGCACAATCTTCTGCGGCGTCAACGAATCCGTGGGGGTTGCCCCTCCTGTTCCTTTAAGCCCCCACCCTTTGGACGACGGCGGTGTTTTTTTCTTCTTGTTATCCGCGGCTTTTCGAACGGCTTCTTCGTCCACCATGTGATTCTCGGGATGTACCCAACTGACGTTCCCGCTGTCCAAATCCACTCGATAGGAGTCTCCCGATTCTGGATCTTCAAAAAACTCGTACCCTTCCGCCTTGTGCGTCGCTTTCGGGTGCGGTAAATCCACGTCGTGCTCTAAATTTGCCATGTTGCATCGACTGTCGCACAAGCTTCCTTTCTTCACCTGTCGGTCGTACTCTTCGTACGATTTATCTTCAAACAATAAAACTTTCAACTTGTGTCTGCCACGTTCCCAACCGGTTTTCGCGGTTGATAATTTCACGCTTATATCTCCCGTTCTTCTCACCGCGAATTTACCGACCGTTTGCTCCGTGTTCGCGGAGTTTAGTTTTAACGTCCCGGTGAATCTTTCCGCCGATACTTTTTCGAGAGAAAAGAAGAAAACTAACACTTCGAGGAAGAAAAAGAAGAAGAGCTTCGAATTCTTCTTTGTCCTCATCATCATCATCATCGTCGTCGTCGTCGTCTCTCAAGTTACGCTCGAAGAGTAACGGAACAAATTTCTCTCTTTCTCTCTCTCTTTTTTATCGCGTTTTTATCGCGTATATATCAGCAACGAGACAACGACGAAAACAAAACCAACAACAACAACAATAACTTCCGTCACAAAAGCACTTTGATTACTGTGTGTGTGAGTTTGTTGTTGTAGTGTGAGTGTTCGTATTTAGTAGAGTGAGAGTCGTTAAAGAAATTTTTGAAGTGACGTTCCCCCAAAAAAGTCATCTGTTGTTTTTAAATTTTTCTCCAAATTTTTTTCTAAAAATTCTTTCTGACAGTCTTCTTCTTCTTCTGTGTCTATACACACAACAACCCCCAAAGAGGAAAGGAAAAGAAGAAAACGATGACGATGATGGCAGGAGCAGCAGCAGCAGCGGCAGCAGCAGCGGCAACGCAAAGAGTACTGCCAGTGCTACTTCGTTGTCGTCGTCACTGTCGTTCAGCTCGTGCTTCTTCTTTGTCTTCTTCTTTGTCTTCTTCTTTGTCTTCTTTATCTGTGTGCGTTCCATCATCCACGTCTTGCAGCAGCAGCAGCAGCATCTTCGGCGACAAAGAACCGAGTCGAGCGACGATGACGATGCTTTCGAAAAAGGCTTGGTGTGGATGTAGTAGTATCAGCAGTAGGTTTATGAGTAGCTTTAGTGTGATGAATGGCAGAAGCAGTAGTAGTAGTAGTAGTTTTAACACGCCGAACAAAAAAAGGGTATTCAAGAACGACGTTGCAACTGCTTCTGGACGAGTCGAAGACTATTATTACGACGACGACGACGAGGAGGATTTGGACGACCCGTGGAAGGAAAGTTCCGAAGACTTTGACGACGACGAGGGAGGTGGCATAGTTATAGGCGCGAAAAAGCCAACGCCCGGGACTAAGAAGAACAAAAAGAGTCCGCCAAAGCGAGGCAGTAGCTTGACTTTGCCGACTTCTTCGCCGGACGGGGTTCGCGCGTTTTCTTCTTCATCGTCGTCATCGTCGTCTATTGGTATTTCGAGGGAAGACGACTTACCGAAACCTGGAGAAGGCGAAGATAGCTCATCGCCTCGACCGTTGGAGAAAGGCGATGTAGAGATATCCTTCTCGCGCTCGGGAGGCGCCGGCGGGCAAAACGTGAACAAAGTAAACACGAAAGTGGACATGCGCTTATCTCTCAACGGCGCCGTGGCATCTGGATTCCTACCCAAATGGGTCGCCGCTCGTCTGCGGATATTGGAAAAGAACAGAATCAATAGCGAAGACTGCCTAGTCGTGAATAGTACGAAACATCGAACGCAGAGTAAAAACATAGACGACGCTTTAGAGAAGATGGACGATATCATCCAAAGCGCGTCGGTGTTGAAAGACGTGGAAAACGCTCAAGCGAGGAAAAAGATGGAGAAGAGCGCGAAAAAGGCAAACGCCAAGCGATTAGAACAGAAGAAAAGCGCCAGTCAGAAGAAAAAGTTACGGTCGAATAAAGGTTTCGATTAAAGTATTTATTATACACATGATGCAGTTCTTACTTTAGGAAGGAAGGGTTGAAGTTGTTTCTCTTCTGGTTTTTTGACTTGTTCTTCATCTCATCACGAGGGGAAATCTACGAAAAAAAGAGAAAGCGAAAGAAAGAAAAAAGAAAGCAAGGACAAAACCCACGAATTTAATTAACCACATACTCTTTTTGGAAGGTTTTTTACTCGATCGTCCCCCCCCTTCTTTTTCAGAGATCTTTTGTGCTGTTTTCTTCATATAATCCCCTCCGTAACAAACAATTCACGTCTCCTCACCCCGGAACAAAATTCGTTGCTTTCTTTTCAGACGAGAACGACTCCCACTCTCACCACTACCACCACTACCACCACCACCACCACCGCAAGATCTGCTCGTCGTCTTTAAAAAACTTCTTTCGTCCTCGTCTTTATTAAAGCGGCAGCACGAGCAGCGCAATTCTTCTTTGCAATTTCGGCGCATTATTATTTTCGTTTCGTTTGGTTCTGTTCTAAAAGGTGTTTGTGTTTTTGTGGACATTTTTTCCTTTTTTCGCAAACAAAAAACAAAAGGAAAAAATTAGTCGAACCGACGACACAAAAAAGCAAGAAAAAGACAGTTTGGATAAAAAAGAATGAAGCTTTTGTTGTCCCCGTCTTCCTCTTTGAAGAGCGGCCCCGGCGCGGCAATGATGACCGCGAAACTCCTCCTTCGAGGAAGACGTTCTCAGCATCAGCATCATCGCGTCGTTCGGAGGATACCGGTGTTGGTTTCAACGTCTTCTTCAGGCAGTAATACTTTTTCTGACAACGAGTGCGATTGCGGTTTTTGTCCTTCGTGGGGAATGCGGATGATAAAACCTCCTCTTTCTTTTAACAGAATTCAACAGCAACAGCAAAGCAGATACTCATCATCATCATCATCATCATCTACCAAATCCTCGTCCAACGATGATTCTCTTTACGAAAGGAAAAAGTTATCCTCGATTGAACCACCAACCGTGGCGAAAGAGTTGGTGGAGTATTTGAACAAGTCTTGGACGGCATTTCACGCGACGAAAAACGCGGAAGAGATGCTCAAAAAAGCAGGTTTCGTAAAACTGGACGAGGACAAGAGTTGGTCGTCGTCGAGTTCGAATTCGAATTCGAATCCACCGTTGAAACCGAACGGGAAATATTACGTGGTGAGGAATCAAAGTTGCATCGTGGCGTTTTGTTTGGGTGGAGAGTACGTCCCGGGCGATGGGTTTCACATCATCGCCGCGCATACCGATTCGCCGTGTCCCAAACTGAAACCAGTCTCCAAGCGGAAAGAACGCGCCGGGTGCATAGGCGTCGGCGTGCAACCGTACGGGGGAGGATTGTGGCACACGTGGTTCGATAGAGATTTAAGTGTTGCCGGGAGAGTTTTGCTGAAGAAGAACGACGGTCGAGTCCAAAGCGAGTTGGTGAAGATTGAGCGCCCGATCGTGAGAATACCGTCGCTGGCTATACACTTGGATCGAGAAATCAACCAGTCTGGTTTTAAACCAAACTTGGAGACGAACTTTGCGCCCATCTTGGCCACGGCAATTAAAGCCGAACTCGAAGGTTTCAATAATAACAGAGAGAATAAAAACAAGGACGCCAACAACGATAACAGCAGCAGTTCTAGCGGAGGTGAAACGATGCATCATCCTATCATTCTCGCCATACTCGCCGAGGAGTTGAAGTGCGAACCGGAAGACATCATCGATTTTGAACTCAACGTGTGCGACACGCAAAAGTCTCAAATAGGAGGAGCGACGAACGAATTCATATTTAGTGGAAGACTCGATAACTTGTGCTCTTCTTTTTGCGCTTTGAAAGCGCTCATAGACGCCTCGAAGGATTCGTCTTTGAAGAAACACAAAGGGGCGCGCGCCATCGCTTTATTTGATAACGAGGAAGTTGGATCCGTATCGACAAGCGGCGGCGGCGGTACGGTTATGATTGAAGCCATTAAACGTGCGACTCTGAGTAGTAACAGTAGTAACAGTAGTAACAGCAGTGGAGGAGAGAGTGATGTCATCGAACAATGCCTCGCGAAATCGTTCCTCGTCAGCGCGGACATGGCGCACGCCATCCATCCAAACTACACGGAAAAGCATGAAGAACAACATCAACCGTTATTTCACAAAGGCGTCGTCGTCAAGCACAACGCCAACCAACGGTACGCGACGACCGCACTCACCGCGTACATGTTTCGAGAATGCGCTAAACTCAGTGGTATCCCTACCCAAGAGTTTGTCGTGAAAAACGACATGGGCTGCGGATCCACCATCGGTCCAATCGTCAGCGCGCAAACCGGCATCCGAACCGTCGACGTCGGCGTGCCGCAGTTATCCATGCACTCTGTTCGAGAAATGATGGGCACCGAAGACGTGGACATATGCCATAAACACTTCTTGGCGTTTTACGAGAACATTGCCAAAGTGGATGCCAACGTTCAGATGTCCAGTTAGTCAAGAACTGATGAGAGAGACTTTGTATAATAAATATGAACAAAACTCGTTACAAAAAACGCACTCGTGCTTTGTACTCTTTGAACGGATCTTCGCGTAATGTTGAAGACGTTTTCTTCATCATCATCATCTCTGAACCACCGTTACTCGTCGAGAAGCATCGTCCTCGTCGGCGAAAACAAAAGGCACTCGCGTCCTCGTTCTCGTCCTCGTCGTCGTTCAATTCTTCTCGTACACGCGAAGAAAAAAAGCGGATTCGCCGCCGAGTTGATGAAAAAAAAAGAGGAGGACGACGACGACGATGACGGCCCAAGCACGAGTACTAGTAAAACGAACGAAAACGAACGGTGTCCGTGCGGCTCTTCTAGCTCTTACAAGTCCTGTTGCCGCCCGTATCACGATTTGGAACGATATCCACCCGACCCGGTGACTCTGATGAAATCTCGATTTTCAGCCTACGCCAAAGGCAAAGCGAAATACGTCGTTATGACCACGCACTCGGAAAATGAAATCAAAAAAGACGGGAGCAAAACAAAGAGCGGAGTGAAAGTGAGCACGTTAGAAGCGGACGTGATCGCGACGTGCGAAAAAGTTGAATTTTATGGATTGAAAATCGCCAACGAGAAGAAGAAGAACGAGACGGAACATCTGGTTTCTTTCAGTTATAACTGCCGTGTGCGAGGTCAAAAAGGTTTCGATCGAGGCAGAGAGGAGACGCAGTCGGAGCTGTCCACGTTTAGGAAAGAGGAAGACGGGAAATGGTATTTTCTTGATGGGATTCAAGGCGCTTGATTGTCGCGTTTTGCTTCTGTGTATTATGATAAACTATTTCTAACATTTACTATCGCTACTACTACTACTATTACTACTACTACTACTATCACCATCATCGTCATCATCAAGCGACTGCTTCCCAGCCTCCGGAAAACATGCACGCGTCCGCCCCACCTTTACACTTCAAGCGTTGACTCGTATCGGTTTCGCACGAAAGCAAAGCTGTGTTCTCGCCTTGCGAATGTGACAACGAAGGATAGCAACACGTGGCCGGCCACGGGAATGCTCGAAAATTCTTACCGATGCCTACATTTTTCAAGCCCGAGTTTCGTTGCCAACGCAACATTGCTCTTTCAAATCCAAACTCTTTTAAACCTTTCGCTCTTTCGAGAACGAACTTTGCATCTTTCTCGTCGAAAAACTCAAACTTATTCATCGCTTCTTCGATGCGCATATTCGCGAGTTCACTTAAACACGTGTCTAATTTGTCCCCGTAGGAGTTTTTGCCCAAGAATCCATCTCTCGCGTGACACCTGTAATCCAACATCACGCTCAAGCTTACCGAGGTTTTTACTCTCCTCGCATCTGCGTCGCCGTTTACGTGTGAGTTAGAAAATCTCGCAATGCTGAACTTTTCGCTCCCTGGTATGAATACCGACTCCGTCACGCACGCTCTCCAACCGCGTCCAAACATTTGATCGTTATCTATGAATGTCATTTTCGAATACGTTTCGTTCACCACGTCGATGAATATATTTTCACCGTGTCGATCGCATTGACCTAACAAAGCATCCATCACCGCCGCTTTCACGACAGACTCGTGATCGACGTTCGCCAACGCGTCGCGAGCGCCAATCGGGTCACTTTTCACCAGCCGTCCATCTAATTGCGTGATTGAAATTCCCGGCGCGATAGACATGAATAGCGCGTCCGTTTCTATCTTTCGAGTATTGCTGGGATGCACGCTCTTCACGCGCTCTGTCCAGTGTCGCACGGAAATTTCCGACGCGTCGCAATAATCGAGAATCTTTTGCATCGTCACTGAATTCCGCATCGTTCTCACGGCTTTCGTGCGCTGCGGCGACGTCGCGTCTACGATTACGTTTCCTTCTTTTCGATAGCACACGCCGGCGCCGCCTTGATCCACCGTCGCGCCGTCCGGTTTCTTTTTTTCTCCCACGCACCACATCTTTGCAATCGCCCACTCCTCGTCTTCTTCGTCGCTCTTCGTCGTCGTCGTCTTCTTCTCTCTCCTTTTCACTTTCACCAGCGTCGCCGGCGATGCGCCTATTTCCGGTTCGTACGTCTTATTTTTCATCGTCACCGTTCTCACCATCTCTTTCAAAACGTGCGTGCACCCGAAGCACACGTCGCACTTCTTGCCGTTTTCCGCGAGCTCTTTCGCTTTGGCGTTGTCGTGCCCTTCGTCAGAGGACGAAGAAGAAGAAGACAAAGAAGAGGAACGGCGAAAACGCTCGTTTTTGTCCGCTCCTCTTTCTTCAATACTTTCTTCAAAACCTTTGTCTTCTTCTTCTTCCGATACAGTCGCGCATCTTTGGCACGTCCCGCACGACGCGGCGAACGACGATTCAGACGACGAACCCGAAGGCGCTTTCGCCACCACGAAAACGACCAAATCCTCCTCCTGAAGAAGAAGAAGAAGAAGAAGAAGAAGAAAAACAGCACACGACAACAAAAGAAGAAACATCGTCACGATCTTTTGCGATGATCGTTTTTGTCGTCGTCGTCCCATCATTTTTATCATCATTTTTATCATCATCAGTGGTGGTGGTATACTCGTCGCGCGCGCATCGTGAAAGACATCCTCCTCATCTCAGCTCTCAACAAAGGCAGTTAGTTGTTTAGAGAAAAATGTGGATTTTCGATGAAAAAAGTGTCTCCTCTCTCTGCTCTGCTTCTGCTCATCATCATCTGCTTTTATTGCGAAAAAGAGGAGGATGATGATAAAAATCTCTCTTTTTTTCTCCTCTGTGTTTTCTTCCGCTCTCTTCTAAAAAAGAGGGCGTGTGCCACTTTTGTAGAAAAGGATACGTTTTTACGGGGAAGAAAACCACAGATAAACACGCACACTCACGTAAGAGNGTTTCAGAACAGACACGACGCACTTTCAGCACTACTTTCAGTACTTTTGTTGGCGCTGTTTTTAGAAGATATACGGTGTTTCTTCAACCTCCTCGCGCGATGAAGACGACGACGACCTGCTTTTGCATCGTCCTCGTGATGATGTCAGGGGGCGTGTGGCGGCCGACGACGACGAGTTCGCGAGGTGGATTTTTTTTACTCGGTGCGGAAGCGGCGGAGTTAGAGATTGGTTGGGATGGGTTGGTGTATACCGTCGACGACGATTCGACTATTCAAGAAACGAGAGATTTTGACGGCGTGACGAAAACGATCGGACCGTATTATCTCTCCGAGCGCGCGCAGCACATCAAAGACGAGTTCATCGTACCGTACGACTGGGATGATTATTTGCAAGATTTTGAATCGTACATGGATGAATTTTGCGAAGTTTCTGGTGGCGACGATTGGACTAAGTTTACTGGCTACGCGTTCACGCCATCTAATGGTGGCACGAGAGTTACTTCGGATGCGTTCATGACCGATTACTTGACGGACACCATCACTGCCGCCAAGGCGGGGACTGCGCCAGCCGACGGAGCCCTCGAAAAGGTTGAAAAGACCGTCAAGGACATGTGCGGAATTCACGCCGTTTTGCGCTATTTGTACTTGGGCTACGCTACGGTTAACGATGATACCAACTGGGATAGAGCTGCGGCGGTGTATTACGGCCAAAATAAACTTGGATCTCTTTATCATCGCTCGGAGTATTTGGGTGGACAATTTGGTACGACGTCGGGCGGCAACTCTGCTACGAATGTAAAGATCAACGCAGCTTTTAGACAAGGCAAACAATCTTCGTCGATTGCGACGAAAGCTGAAAAGTACGAGATTATTGAGCACCAAATGCGCATCGTGTACGCGCAAGGTATCATTAAGTACGCTCTTCAAATGGACCACGCAATTGCCGAAAAAACGGCGACGAAGTACATGGAAGCGCAAGCGGAAGGTCAAGCATTCGCTCGTATTCTCGCACCATGGGTAAACGGATACGAGCCGAAGAACGCGACGGCGTTAGAAGCTATGTTTGACACGTCTAAAGTTCCGCGAGGGTACGCGCATTACAACTACTGCGCGGCAAAAGCGATTTTGCAATCGGACATCAACGGCGGGATTTCTGACGAAGAGATTGGAACTTACGACCACATGGATGAGATTATCTGTCCGACAATCGACGCGCATATGAGCAATTTGCAAAGAAGTGGTACGGATACATACACGCCGCAATCCATTGTCGGTCCAGACTTGTCCGTTTCGCAGGCGGTTTCGCAAGTGAAAACGTTGCTCGGGGACTCGTCCGACTACGCGACCATTAAGGAAACGTACACTGAGTTGGGATTACGCGCGTTGGCTGATACCGATCACACGGGCGAGGATGTTTGGGACGCTTTCAAGGCGCACTTTGGTTCTGCCACGTGGATTTCTGACTTTGTCGATCAAATCTGCGATGGCACGACTTTATCTTCGCACCCGGGCGCGAGAGCGGAACTGCTCGAAAAGACCGTCATGGACGCGTTGCAAGTGCAAGCGATCATCAGCGATCTCTATCAAGGCTACTCGAACGACGACCAGGATAAATGGGACCAAGGTGCGGCGAAGTTTCACGGCGCCGGCGACAGTTACGACTCCACCGTCTTTGCGCGCGGCGACAAGAGAGCGGCCAACTACGGCACCTTGCAATCGGGTACTGTCGCGAAAGCGAACAGTGCCATCGCGACTGCCTTGGCCTCGGGTAATACTATGGCCAACTACAACACGGTGTTGAAAAACATCAAAATTATCTACGCGCAAGCTACTATTCGATACGCGTGGCTTATCGATCGCGACGTTGTTGAAGGCACCGATTATCGCGAACACCAGGCGGAAGGGTTGGCGTTTTTCAGAGTCATTGCGCCGTGGGTCAAATCTAGCTCCGGTTACGATACCGTATCTCAAATCTTCGACACGACGAAGAGGCCGTTTTCAGTCATTGGTCACTCGTATTGTCTCGTTGAACAAATCGTTACGGATGCTTTATCCATCTCCAATGCGGACTTGGGCTCCTTGGAAGACGCTACTTCTTTGGCTTCGTGTTCAAACGTGGCAACTTCGAAGGTCATCTCCGAAGGTGACACTACGCTTTTCACGGCAACGACTGATATTGGCGCTTCTTTAGAGACGTCCAATCTCGTTTCGGACGTCAAAGCTATCCTCGATGTTACCTCGCCAAACTTTGCCGCGATCAAGGCAAAATACAGATCGGACGGTTTGCGCGGCATGGCGGACGCGGACAGATCTGGCGAGCCCGCGTATAATCTCTTTTACGCTTATTACGCCTCGAAGACGTGGATTTCAGATTTCCTCTATCGCGCAACTGATGGCACGGCGACGTCTAATTCAGAACCGGCACGATTGGAGGCGGTTGAGAAAACTATGTGGGACGCGACCATGGTGAATGCGATCGCGTCCGACCTCTATCGAGGCATCTCGGACAAGAATGCGTGGGACGCTGCGGCGGCGAAATATTTCGGAAAAGCAACGACGCGATCGACGACTATTTACGGGCGCGCGAATAAGCGCGCGGCGAATTTTGGAACCTTAAGTTCGGATGGAGTTACGGCCAAGGTGAACGCCGCGATATCCGCCGCGTTCAAATCTGGACAAAGCCAAAACAACCACGACATCATCTTGAAATCAATCAAGACTATCTACGCGCAGTGTGCCGTTAGATACGGTTTGATGTTAGACCAAGACGTGGCCAGTGGAGCAGATTACCGCGAGCATCAAGCGGAGGGATGGGCATTCTGGAGAGTCCTCGCGCCGTGGGTATCGGAAGTCGATTCGAGCGGAGCGCAAGTTTTGGATTACATGTTCAACACGGCGACGACGCCGAACCACGCGAACCACTACTGCTTTGCGGTGAATGTGGTAAAGAATTTGAACATAGCCGCGGACGACATGGGTGTCCACGAAGGCGCGCCGTCTCTCGATAGTTGCGTTGGTATCGAACCGACAATTATCGGAGCGACGCCTTCCTCTGGTTTTACCCACTTTGCGGCGAAGAGCATGTTTTTCGTGTACTTTGCGGCGACATTCTTGGTAGCTTCCTTGGCTTTGTGTGCGCTTTAATATAACAACAACAACAACAACAACACTGAAAAGTATACGACGAACAAAACGGAACGATTAAATAGGAAAGATGGAACAAATACGAAAGTGAGTACTCGTACTATTATAGGAAGGGATTGGTAATAATGCAATCTCTCTCATTTTTTTATTCACACACAATATCAAACTAATGAGACACACAAACACCAACATACAAATTCGTCTCGAATACCGCCGTTCCTTTCTTTTACTCTCGCTATCTTTCCCGCACGCACTCGCGTCTTCTTTTTACGGCCAAATCGGCAACCCTTTTCTATTGACGGAGAAATTATCGCCGTACGCCTTTGGTTGCGTTCCTATCTTCCCCGCGCCCGGGATGATCGAGCTCCCGCGTTGCGTGAAATGCTCCGTCTCTTTCTTCTCGAGAACTTCCAACGACCACCCTCTCTTTTGGCAGAATTTCTCCATCGCTTCTCTCGTTTCAAACTCCAACGTTTTCGGTACTTTACCTTCGGAACCGAACGAAACGTACCCTTGCAAAGGGTTCTCCCAGTGGTTGACCTCTCCGCTCGCGGTGGCGTCTCTCAACCTCCACGGGTTAGAAATGTACGACGCGCCTTGCGACGAGGCTATTTTCGACGGCTTGAACCCAATCACTTTCTTAAAGTGCTCGCCTTCCCGCAACGTGTTTTTCTCGAAAGAAGAACTCGTGTGATGATGATGTGGAGACGTTGAAAATTGGTTCGTTTTCATCATCGTCGACATCATCATCATCGCGCTCCCCGCAGGAGCAAAAGAAGAAGAAGACAAAGAAGAAGAACACGAGGAAAACGACGACGACGCGCGTCTCGCGCACATCATCATCTGCTGCACCACCGTTCGTCGCAACGGGGGTACTAACTGTGTCATTTTCTTTTTATTAAATACGAGTAAATCAAAATCAGTAAGTTATCAAGGGGGGTTATTCTTCTGTGGGACGTGATGGTGTTTCATCAAAGTTAAAATTTCATCGAAAAGTCAATTGTGTTATTTTTCGTGTGAAATTTGACACCACACAAAACACTTTGTAAAAGTACTTTGAACACTACGGCTGCTAAAAATCGAAAGAAAGAAAGAAAGAAGAAGACAAATGCCGAGAACACCAACTCTTCTGGGAGGAGGAGGAGGAGGAGGCGCCGGCCTTGGAGGTGTTTTAGGAGGAGGAGGATCATCTCGAAGTGGTGGTGGATTGTTTCGTCTGAAACTCTCCTCTCCGCTGTGCATCGCGGCGGTGATGAGCGTCACGTTTTTCGTCTACGTTTTCTCCAACTCCTCCTCTTCTGCTATCCATCAACATCATAATCATAATCATCATCGTTTGCAACAACAACAACAACAACAAAACAGTCGACGGTTCGGAGGAGGAGCGTCCGAACATCATCATCGTCGTCATCATCGCGACGAGGTCGACGATTTCGAAGACGACGATGAACTTCACGACGACGCGCATTCTTCTCGCAACAGCTACCATCGCAATCATCATCAGGAAGAGGAGGAAGAAGGAGGAGGAAAAAGCAACACAATTTTAGGAAGAGAGAGGACGAAAAAGAAAGGATCCGGGGCCGGGTCGTCGTTGCCAAAATCATCGGTTTCCTACCCGAAGGCGAAGAAGGATAGCGCGAGTCTGATCGCGCAGAGTTGCAACGGAGGGAATTCTAATGATGATAATAATAACAACAACAATAGCGAAGGCGAGGACCAACCGAAAGTGTTTCTCGTCACCGGTACGGCTGGCTTTGTCGGCTACCACGTCGCGACGAAACTGAAAGAGAGAGGTGATTACGTCGTCGGCTTGGACGTGGTGAACGATTATTATCCGCAAGGTTTGAAACGCGCGAGGTTAAAGGAGCTCAACAGAGCGGGCGTGCACACGGTTGAAGCAGATTTGAACGATCAAGAGACGCTCGCGGAGATGTTTTCTTTGTGCACGTTTACGCACGTGTTGCATCTGGCGGCGCAAGCGGGCGTTCGATACGCGGCGAAGAATCCGCACGCGTACGTCCACTCCAACGTTGCTGGTTTCGTGTCTCTCATGGAAGTTGCCGTGAGACAGCGACCGTTTATTCCGAGAGTCATTTTCGCCTCTTCGAGTTCTGTGTACGGGTTGAATACGAAAGTACCATTTAGCGAAACGGATATGACTGATTCCCCTGCGAGTTTATACGCCGCGACGAAGAAATCAGACGAGTTGCTCGCACACACGTACAACGCCATACACGGCGTCGCGGTGACAGCGTTGAGATTTTTCACCGTGTACGGTCCTTTAGGGAGACCGGATATGGCGTACTTCTCGTTTGCGAACAACATCGTGAAAGGGAAACCAATCAAAATCTTCACTGGCCCGGGCGGCTCAGAGTTAGCGAGAGATTTTACGTACATCGACGACGTCGCTAGAGGTGTCATCGCGAGTTGCGATACGAGCGAGCCGAGCAACACGCCGAGCGAGAAAACAGCCGGAAAGAAGAAACCAAAGTTTAGAGTGTACAACTTGGGGAACACGCACCCGGTGACGGTGTCGGACTTCGTGAGCACGTTGGAAAAGCATCTCGGGAAAGAAGCTATTCGAGAATACGTTCCGATGCCAAAGACGGGCGACGTTCCGTTTACGCACGCGGACGTTTCGGCGGCGAGACGCGATTTAGGATACGAGCCACGCGTCAGTTTGGACGAAGGTTTGAAGAAGTTTGTAGATTGGTACACGTCCTATTACGTGGACGGTAAACACTCCGAGGATCAAAACTACGTCCCGAATTAATAACAACAATAATTGCTAATAATAATAATTGCTCGTGATACCAGTACCTCGAGGTACCTGGTACTATGATTAGACTTTATTTAATAACTCGACTCTCGACTAATAACAAGAACACTACTACCGCTCTGCTGAAACGAGAATATATAGTCTTTAAATTTGGAACCCTAAAATATTTATTATATATACTTTCTACTAAACCCTAACGTTCATGTTTTTCAAAAGAAGAAAGAGAAATCTTTCTCTTCCTTCTCTTTTCACTGAGAGAAGCTGATGTGGTCTAGTGGTATGATTCACCCTTAGGGTGGGTGAGGCCCCGGTTTCGATTACCGGCATCGGCCTTTTTTTTGCGTGCGGGGTAAAAGCTACTTTGAGCGCGTGCCTTTTTTTGCGTCGCCTTGTTCTACTTCTTCTACCGTTTTACACAATCAACTATATATTGCTATGACGACGCAGAAGAGCTTCTTCGACGTCGTCGCCTATATTTTCTCCTCCTGAATAATCTCCTTCTCGTTCTCGTTCTTGTTCTTCTTTTTCTTCTTCTAAATCATCTTCTTCTTCTTCCTCCTCCTCCTCCTCCTCCTCGAAAAACGAATCGTCTTTTTCTTCCTCGTCTCGCTCCACGGCGAGCTCGGCGCGAGAGACCGCCTCGGGCCAATCAATCGTCCACTGCGAGTTTTTAAACTTTGGAAACATTTCACCACCAAACACGACGAAGAGTACCCAAAACGCGTGGAAGAAAACGCCGATCGACATCCCGATCCATAATCCCACGAGAGACATTTTCCGTTGAAACGCTAAATACACGCCGACGGGAAGCGCGAGCATCCAATACGAGACGAACAAAGCGGGCATCGTCTTCGATTGAAAACCAGCGCCAGTAACGACACCCGCTAAACCCACTTGCACACCATCCAAAAGCATAAACAAGGAGACTAAATTCGTCAAAGGCTTGACGTAATTGTCCAAGATTATGCGCGCGGAAGGATCGTGGTCGTTCGAGTAAAGAGCGTTCATGCACTCGAAACCAAACGCGTAATAAAGAGAGGAAATCAAAAGCGTTCCTGAAAAGGCGCTGATAAACGAAGCCGTGGCGTATATTTTCGCCTCTTTCGCTTTTTTAGCTCCTAACGCGTTTCCTACGCAACTCGATGCGCCGCGTTGGACGCACCCGGCGATGTTATACACGACAATCATGGAATTCGTCTGGATCGTTTGCGCCGCCAAAGCGTCCTTCGCGTTTGGAAGTTGTCCCGTCAAGAGATTCATGAGATCCCAGGCCCACCATTCGAATATGGATAAAACCAAATTTGGAAGCGCAATCTTGAAAAACGTCGTCCATTTCGAAAACGCGGCTTTCCCGAACTGCGCGACGGCGCCACGACGACGACGACGACTGCTATTCTCGCTTTGACGACGAAGAACGAAACATTTCTTCACGTCCTCGTCCAAGACAAACGTCGAGAGACAATAACACGCGGCTTTAAAGACGTCGACTAAAGTCAGCGCTAACGGCGCGCCGACGAAACCAAACTTCATTTTTGCAATGCACGCGTACGTCAACAACATCGTCATCGGACTGCTCACGACGCTAATTTTCGCCACCGTGTTTGATTTCTTACACGCCAACAACGTTTTCAAACACGCGCACGAGAAACACTGCGCCAACAACCCAGGCGCGTACGCCATCGCGTACACTTCCACCAACTTTGCCACGTCTTTCGGAAACTTCATGAAACATAAAATCTCCTCCGCGAACGACCAAACAATCATCGCCGGCAACCAACACGTGCACACCAATATCGCCACCGCTCGCCAAAATAACTCCCCGACTCTCCTCCGTTTCTTCATCCCAAACGATTGACTGGAAAGCGTATCCAACGCGCCTCCGATTCCCCATAAAAAGCAATGCCCGGTGACTGAACATAAACTCGTTCCTAAACCGTACGCGGCCACGCAGGTTGTATCTTCGTGGTGCGAAATCAAGCTCACGGCGAAGAGAGACGCCACGGCGGCGGAAACGTTTTGCAAACACGTCGGCCAACCGATGGAGAATATGTGTTTGGTCGCGGTTGAAAGCGAGAGCGTGGACGACGATGCCACCCTTTCTTTTCCTCCTCTTCCTCCGTTTCTTCCTCTCTCGTCGTCGTCGTCGTTTGCTTCTTTTTCTTCTTCTTCTTCTTCTTCTTCTTCTTCGTCGTCTGATTCTAAGCGACGTCGACGACGAGAAGAAGAAGAAGACAAAGACAACAACGCTTTAGAGCGAGACATCGTGAAATCCTCCGCCGTGACTCCAAACCCGAACAGAGAGAGCGAAGAAGACATAATGATGCTCTTTTTCTCTTCTTCTTCGTCGTCGTCGTCTCTTCGTTTTGTCTCTTCTTCTCTTTTTAGTAAAACAACAACATGCTTTATTATATGCGGTGAGTTTGATGTGAAAATTCGTGTGTGTTTTT
>JGI20158J14315_10000768_pt1 | contig 24028 bp, 28 predicted proteins | sample COG_08_FD_14315 | JGI IMG/M metagenome (IMG submission 14315)
CTGAAGAAAAGAAACGAAATAAAAAAAAGAAACAATAGCGCTTCTTTTCTACCAAGCGCTTCTAATTCTGCAACTGGGTAAAGTAAAAAGATCGGCGTATACAAGGCAAATAATTGTATTAAATTTATCTTCAGTTCTTTTATATAATAATAGACTAATACTAGGTATAAAGAGTGTATTGTTAATTGCACAATCATAATAGACTGCCTTAAAGTAATTTCAAATAATCTTGAAAAAAAAATTACAACCTCCCCTCCAAGTCCTCTTCTTGTAAATCCACCCTGATAATTTATCAACCATTCTGAGATTGATGAGTCGTTACCAATTGAATGTTTTGTAAATAGGTAAAAAGATACTAAAAAAATATTAATTAAAATGAATGCTAAAAAATTTTTTTTAATAGATATATTATTCATTTTTTACTTAAATTTTTTTTTTAAAAAAAAAGATATTATTAAAATTAATAAAAAACCTAAAATTGGAAAGTATATTTCTGGTAACATTACTAAAGTATAAAGTGGTGGAAAAGTTTCAAATTGATAGATCGCTTTATTAATTCCACTGCCTAAACTACTCATTATAAATATGGCTGGCATAATCCCAATAAATGTTCCAAAAAAATAATCTTTCAGTTTGATATTAAAAATTACTGGAAGTAAATTTGCCACAAAGAAAGGAACAATTCCTACAAATCTAAAAATTACCATTACTGTAAATTGCTTATCATCAAAAACTTTTTCTAATTTATTAAACCTATTTAGAAGCTTATCTTTTAATAAATCGTAAAAAAAATATTTTCCTATACAGTACAAACATAGCGAACCAACCGTTAAGCTAAATGTGATTAATAAAGTACCAATCCATTTTTCAAATATGAATCCACCAATTAGAGCAACTGGTGTACCAAAACCTAATAGAAAAACCCATAAAACAGTAAATAAGAAAAAAGCTAAGCTTAATAAAATAAAATTATTACTCTTTAGAGAGTTAAGATTATCTACATTTTTTTGAATTATCTGCAAACTACTAAAATCTTCCAAGTTAAACTTGGAAAATAAAAAGTACAAAAACAATGAAAGTACAATTAAGTAAATTAACCCTAAAATAATTTTTATTTTTTTAGATTTATCCATATTAAAGCATAACTATTATAAAATCTTCTATTTGCTATTTATACATTTAATTACTATAAAGAGCGAAATTTATTAAAAATTAAATATATCCTATGAAAAGAACATATTCACCAAGTAATATTAAAAGAAAACGTAAAACAGGATTTCGTAAAAAGATGTCAACTAAGGGTGGAAGAAAACTATTAGCTAGAAGAAGAGCAAAAGGTAGAAAAACTTTAACACCCAAAGTTAAAAAGAAAAAGTAGATAACAGCAAATGAAAAGCAAAATAGTTGCTCTTTCAAAAAACGAAGATTTTAAAAACTTACTTAAACAGAAAAAAATCTCTAATAAATNTATNACTCTTTTTTTTGGAGTTCTTAAAAATAANAATAATAAAAAATTAAATATCAGTTTTGTAACTAAAAAAAAACAAATCAAAAGTGCTGTNAAAAGAAACAAAGTTAAGCGAAGATTAAGAAATATTATGAACGATTTAGTTAAAAAAATATCAATTAACTTTAATTTATCTTATCTTGTGATGGCGAAAACAACTATGCTAAACAATGATTATCAGGTAATAAAAGAAACTTTATTTCAAGATTTTAAAAAAATTAAATAATGAAAAATATTTTAATATCAATAATTAAAATTTACAGATCAGTTGTAAGTCCCTACTTAGCTCCATCATGCAGATACCTTCCAACTTGCTCCCAGTATGCAATTGACTGTCTTAATACTTATGGATTAGTTAAGGCACTTTTTAAAGCAACAAAAAGAATTTTATCATGCCATCCTTACTCTAAAAGAAACGGTTTTGATCCAGTGGAAATGAATTAAGAGGTAAAAATAATGGAAAATAAAAATGTAATAGCTGCGATATCATTAAGCGCAGCTGTTATAATTCTTTATAGTCTTTTTTTTCAACCTGATCCTGAAGTTGTTAAAAAAAATTTAGCTAAACAAAACAATGGAGTGTCAAATACTGACACACCTAGTTTAGAAAAAAATGAAAACTTTATAAAACTCTCCAGAGAAGAAGCGTTAAAAGAAAATGATAGGATTAAATTTGAAAACGATAATATAATTGGCTCTATTTCGTTAAAGGGAGCAACAATAGATGACTTAACTTTTAAAGATTACAATGTTGAACTTAATGGCAATGAAAGTGTAAAATTATTAAATCCTAGAAATGTTGATGATGGCTATGTAATTGAAAGTGGGTTTGTTACAAATAATAAAAATATAGACATCCCAAATGCATCAACTCTCTGGAAAATTTCTGGAAATAACATCTTAAAAGTCAATAACCCAATAAAATTATCCTGGAGCAATAATCAAGGTATTACATTTGAAAAACATATAAGTTTGGATGATCAATTTTTATTTACTATAAAGGAAAAAATAATTAATAAATCAGACAAATCTTACAATTTTTATTCTTATGGACAAATAATTAGAAATGAGTTGCCAGAAATATCTGGATTTTACATTTTACATGAGGGATTTTTATCTGTTCTTGATGATGAGTTAATCGAGGAAGATTATGACGATATCCAAGAAAAAAAATTCACTCAAATTGCACAAGAGGGCTTCGTAGGTATTTCTGATAAATATTGGATTACATCAATTATTCCTCAAAAAGGAAAAGAATTTAAGACGACCTTTGATTATAAAAATAAATTTCGTGCAAACTATATTTCTACTCAAGGTGTAGAGGTTGGACCAAACAGTTCATTTGAGGAAAAAATTCAAATTATAACAGCAGCTAAAAGAGTAAACATCATTGATGGCTATGCTGAAAAATTAAATATTAATAAATTTGATCTAGTTATTGATTGGGGCTTTATGTACTTTATAACAAAACCATTATTTTTTGCCTTAGATTATTTTTTCAAATTGCTGGGTAATTATGGTCTAGCGATTATTGCTGTTACAGTTTGCATTAGATTAGCGTTTTTTCCGCTGGCAAATTTTAGCTTTAAAAGTATGGGAAAAATGAAACTTTTAGCTCCTGAAATGGCAAGACTAAAAGAGCTTCATAAAGATGATAAAATGAAATTACAACAAGCAATGATGGCTCTTTACAAAAAAGAAAAAGTAAATCCGATGAGCGGATGCTTACCTATACTTGTCCAAATTCCAGTTTTCTTTGCCTTTTATAAAATTCTTTTTGTAACTTTGGAGATGCGTCACATGCCTTTTTATGGATGGATTAAGGATTTAAGTGATAGAGACCCTACCTCAATCTTTAATCTTTTTGGATTAATACCATGGGACCCACCATCATTCTTATTAATAGGTGCCTGGCCAATCATTATGGGTATAACAATGTTTATTCAACAAAAACTAAATCCTACTCCACCAGATCCTATACAGGCTAAAATATTTATGTTCTTTCCATTATTTTTAACTGTAATACTTGCTCCATTCGCTGCTGGACTAGTGATTTATTGGTCTTTCAACAATATCTTTACAATGATCCAGCAATATATTGTGCAACGAAAAATGACTGTCAAAACAACTTAAATGTCATCGTTGAAAGAAGAAGTGTTATTAAACATTTTGCCTAAAGACGGTCCAACATTTGAAGAGGTAAAAAAATACTTAGAAAAGTATAACAATGAATTTATTGTTATTAAGTGTGGTGGGAGTGTTTTAGTTAATCCAAAATTATTTAAAATTTTCATAGAAGATGTTGGTGTTTTGAAGAAGCTTGGTTTTAATCCAATTATTGTTCATGGTGGAGGTAAAAGAATAAATAACAAATTAAATGAACTGAATATTGAAAGTAGTTTTATTGATGGACTAAGAGTTACAAATAAAGATACTATCAATATAGTTGAAGATGTATTGATTGAATTTAATAAGGAAATTGTTGATGCTTTAAAGGATCAATCTTGTGAAACAAGAGGAATTACTTCAAAAGAATACAATATAATAACTGTAAAACCTGAAAGTGACAAATTAGGTTTTGTAGGTACTCCCACTCACATTAAAACTAATGTTTTAAAAGAAATTATTAAAGTTAATGAAGTGCCCGTTCTTGCACCATTAGGATTAGATGAAAACAATCAAACTTTTAATATCAATGCAGATACAGTTGCTGGTTCAATAGCTAAAGAACTTAAGGCAAGAAGATTAATGATTATAAGTGATGTGGAAGGCGTACTTGATAATGAAAAAAAACTTATACCTGAGATAAACTCAAGTAAGGCAAATAAATTAATTGAACAAAAAATTATTTCTGGTGGAATGATACCTAAAATTAACAATTGTCTAGATGTTGCAAGTAATGGAGTTAGAGGAGTAGTAATAATTGATGGAAGAAAAAATCACTCACTTTTATTTGAGTTATTATCTGATAAAGGTTCAGGGACTTTAATTAGAGAATGAAAGATTTATTAAATATAAATTACTGGATTTTTGATCTAGATAACACACTTTACTCAGGACAAACTGAGGTGTTTTCTGAAGTAGATAAAAAAATGAGTGCATTTATATCAAAAAAATGAATGTAGATTTAATTAAAGCTAAAGAAATCCAAAAAAAATATTTCTATGAATATGGCACAACATTATCTGGATTGATGAAACAAGACAGTATTGACCCTCATGAATTCCTAGAATTTGTTCATGATATAGACATTAGCTGGCTACCAAAAGATCTAAAATTAAAAGATGAACTAATTAAGATAAAAGAAAAAAAATTCATATTTACTAATGGATCCCATGCTCATGTAGAAAATGTTACTAAACAATTAGGTATTGATGGCTTATTCGATGGTGCGTTTGATATTGTGGATGCCAATTTTGTTCCTAAGCCACATATAGATCCTTATAAAAAGATAATTGATAAGTTTAAAATAGAACCAACAAAATCAATATTAATAGAAGATATTGCTCATAATTTAGAGCAAGCTAAAAACCTAGGAATGAAAACATGTTGGCTTGAAAATGAGGAAGCTTTTGCAAAAAAGGATGCTGATAAACCTTATATTGATTATAAGATTAAGAACTTGCCTTCTTTTCTCCAAAAAATTAATATATTAAAAGCAGCATAATTAATCTAACAATAAAGAAATATGACAGAATTTGTAAAAATAATTAACGAAGCATGGGATAATAAAGATCAAGTAAATCAAAATTCCGATAAAAAACTAAAAGATACAATCAACCAAATTATTGAAGACCTTGATAGTGGAAAATCTAGAGTAGCAGAAAAAATCAATGGTGAATGGATCACTCATCAACATATAAAAAAAGCGATTATGTTAAGTTTTAGAATTCATGGTATGGAAACTTTAAGTGGCCCTTATAGCGCTTGGCATGACAAGGCTCATTTACTAAAAGGAAAAACAGCAGGCTGGGCCAAAAAAGATTTTGAAAAAGCTGGCTTTAGAATGGTTCCCAACTCTCCAGTTAGAAAAGGTTCTTTCGTTGGAAAAAATGCTGTCTTAATGCCATGTTATGTAAATATTGGTTCTTATATTGATGAGGGTACTATGATGGATACCTTTAGTCGTGCGGGAAGCTGTTGTCAGATTGGAAAAAATTGCCATATATCAGCAGGATCGGGAATTGGAGGTGTTTAGAACCAGCCCAAGCACTTCCCACAATTATTGAAGATAATGTATTTGTCGGAGCAATGTCTGAAGTAGTAGAAGGTGTGATAGTTGGAGAAGGTTCCGTATTAAGTATGGGAATGTATATTGGCCAATCCACTAAAATTGTTAATAGAAAAACAGGTGAAATTATTTATGGAAAAATACCACCTTATTCTGTTGTTGTGCCAGGATCTCTACCAAATAAAAATGATCCATTAGCACCATCTCTATATTGTGCAGTAATTATTAAACAGGTTGATGAAAAAACTAGATCTAAAACTTCAGTTAACGATCTATTGAGAGACTAAAATGCCAACTTATAATGAAATTACTTTAGCTAAAGAGCTAATAAAATTTCCAACCATTACACCAATAGATGCTGGTATCATGAAATTCTTAGCAAAAAAATTGACCGCTATTGGGTTCAATTGTAAAATTTTAGAGTTTAAAGACAAAAACTCTAAACCTGTAAAAAATTTATATGCAAGATTAGGAAAATCTCAACCAAACTTCATGTTTGCTGGTCACTTAGATGTGGTACCTCCTGGAGACTTAAAAGATTGGACTATAAAACCGTTTAGTCCTGCTATTAAAAAAAATCATCTTATTGGAAGAGGTGCAAATGACATGAAAAGTGCAATTGCAAGCTGGGTTGTTGCTGTAAATAACTTTGTATCAAATAATAAAGAAATTAAAGGGTCTATCAGCTTGCTGATTACTGGTGACGAAGAAGGTGTTGCAATTAATGGTACTAAAAAAGTAGTTGATTACCTAAAAAAAAAGAAAGAAAAAATAGATTTTTGTTTGGTTGGGGAGCCAACTAACCCTAATAAACTTGGCGAAATGATTAAAATTGGAAGAAGAGGAAGTGTCACTGGAGAATTAACAATAATTGGATCTCAAGGTCATGTTGCATATCCTCACCGTGCTAATAACCCATCATATACAATTATAAAAATACTAGATGAAATAAAAAAATTAAAATTTGACAAAGGGACAAAAGATTTTCAGGCAACTAATTTAGAGGTAACTAAGATTAATATTGATAATACTGCTGATAATATTATTCCAGGCATAGCAAAAGCATCTTTTAATATAAGATTTAATAATAAACACACATCTTCGAATTTAAAAAATAAGTTAAATAAAATTTTTAAAAAAATTACTAAAAAAAATAAATTTAATTTTAAAATAAAATATCGTGTATCAGGTGAGGCCTTTTTAACTAAGCCTAATAAAACTACATATATGATACAAAATATCATTAAAAAAATTACTAAAATTAAACCTCAACTATCTACAACAGGTGGAACTTCAGATGCCAGATTTATTAGAAAAATTGCTCCATGTTTGGAATTTGGTCTAGTAGGTAAAACAATGCATAAGGTAGATGAAGCAGTATCTATTTCAGATCTAAAAAAATTGACTAAGATATATTACAATATTTTAGAATGTTATTTTAAATGAAAACCGGTTTAATAACTTCTGATACATATCAAAATCATAATACAGGCGAAGGGCATCCAGAAAAAATTGATCGAGTTACCACAATTATTAATAATTTTAAAAAATTAAGTAATAAAAATTTAATTTGGAAAAAGCCATCAAAGTTTGATCGATCTCTATTACAGATAACTCACAATTCTGATTATATAAACTTTGTAGAAGAATCTTTTCCCAAGAAAGGACTGTCTTTTTTAGATGGAGATACAATTGTGTCTCCAGGAAGTAAGAATGCTACAGCAGACGCTGTAGGATCAATCATTACAGCTATCGATGGTGTTCAAAATAAAGAATTTAAAAATGCCTTTTGCGCAGTCAGACCCCCAGGACATCATGCTGAAAAAAATAAGGCTATGGGTTTTTGTATTTACAACAATGTAGCTGTTGGAGCTAATTATCTAATAAATAAGTATAAACTAAATAAAGTTGCAATCATTGATTTTGATGTTCACCATGGAAATGGAACTCAAGATATTTTTCATGATAATGAAAAAGTTTTGTATATCTCAACTCATCAATTTCCCTTTTATCCTGGTTCTGGTACAGAAAAAGAAAAAGGTAAATATAATAATATATTCAATATTCCTCTACCAGCTGGCACAACCTCTGAAGAATACTTAAATGCTTATGAGTTTGTGTTGAAAAAAATTGAGGAGTTTAAACCTGAATTTATATTGCTATCAGCAGGTTTTGATGCACATAAAGATGATCCTCTTGCTCAATTTCAACTTGAAAGCAACGATTTTTATGAAATCACCAAAAGAACTTTGGAGTTATCTAAATTACATTGCAGTGGAAAAGTAGTTTCAATTTTAGAAGGCGGCTATGATCTTAATGCTCTTAAAGAGAGTACAGAGATGCATGTTAACGCATTGATGGAATTTAATTGATAATTTTTTAATAGGCTTTAAATAACTCTCAATGAAAGCTTATAGAATTAAAAAATCAAATATTGATAAAAAAGGTCGTGGTCTTTATGCAGCTAGAGACATAAAAGAAGGTGAAAAAATTATTGATTATGTTGGAAAAATTATCACAAAAAAACAAACTGAAGAGTCTGAAAAATTTGACAATGCAAAGCCTATTTATTTATTTAACCTGAACAAAAAATATGACCTTGACGGTGATGTATCATGGAATACTGCTCGTTTAATAAATCACTCTTGCTCTAATAATTGTGATTATAACGGAACAGGCCTAAAATTATGGGTAGTAGCTATAAAAGATATTAAAAAAGGAGAGGAGCTTACTTGTGACTACGGGTTTAGTTTTGATGAAGACTATAAACAATTCCCCTGTAAATGCCGATCAAAAAATTGTTGTGGTTACATAGTGCGTGCAGAGTCAAGATGGAGAATTAATAAAAAATTCAGTATAAAGCGACAACAATCTAATAAATAACTTTTTCTAAAAATAATCCTTCTGCAGGAGCAGGGGGTGCACAAAGTACCCTTTTTCTTGATTTAAAAACAGAATCAAATTTTTTTAAATCCCATTTTTTTTCTGCTAAATATTTTAAACAACCAACCATAGATCTAACCTGTTGCTGTAAAAATGACTGAGATTTAAATTGTATTTCGATTCTACCTCTCATTGCTTTTATTTTAATTGACTTCATAGTTCGAATTGGGCTTTTGGCATTACAATTCGAAGACCTAAACGTAGAAAAATCTTTAGTACCCAAAAGTTTTTTTGCACCTTTTTTCATTAAAGATACATCTAACTTTTTAATTATATGCCATCCTCTCTCTTTTTCTATAGAGGGTTTACTCAATCGATTAAGAATTACATACTTATAAATTCTTTGTTTTGCAGAAAATCTAGCATGAAAGTTCAGGTTTTTTTTTTTAATATTTATAATTGAAACATTCATATCATTTATAAAATAATTTATTGATTTTAAAAATTTATCTAGTTTTTGAATTTCTTTTTTACATTCAAAATGTGCTGATTGTTCTATTGCATGAACTCCTGCATCTGTTCTACCAGATCCAATTAAAAATATTTTTTCTTTTAAAAGTTTAGATAACTTTGTTTGAATTAATTTTTGAACTGATTTTCCCTTAGATTGAATTTGCCACCCAACAAAATTAGTTCCAACATATTCAATTAATATTTGATATCTATGCATTATTCAAGTTTGATCCCTTTTTAATCTGTGATCCAAGCATAAATTCTCCAATATTTTGGGGTCTTTTTCCTTGTCTTTGAATTTCAAGAACTTTAATCGATTTTTTATTACCACAACTAATTTCTAAATAGTTATCTAATACTTCTCCAATTTTTCCATAACCTTGAGCTAAATTTGCTTTTAAAATTTTGTATCTTTCGCCGTTATAAATAAAAAATGCTCCAGGACTTGGGTACAATCCATTAATTTTTCCAATAATACTTTCTGCAGTTTCATTCCATTTTATTTGTCCTTCTATTTTTTCTATTTTCCCTGCATAAGTTGCTTCGTTGTGATCTTGTTCTTTAAATTCTATTTTATCCGTTAAGATTTCATCAATAATATCCAATATTTTTTCTGCAGCTAATGTAGATAGTTTTTCTGCTATCGTTTCTGAATTATCATCACTCTTTATTTTTATTTTATAAGAATTGCAAATAGGTCCTGTATCTAGTTTTTCACCTATTTTCATAATACTAATTCCTGTTTCTTTCTCTAAATTCATAATTGATCTTTGAATAGGTGCTGCTCCCCTCCATTTTGGTAATAGAGATGCGTGAATATTAATAAACCCTTTTTTAACTAAACTTAGATATTCCTTAGGAATTATTTGTCCATAAGCGACGACGATTGCTATATCTGCACCTAATTTCTTTAAATAGTTATATTCTTCCTTGTTATTTTTAAATGAATCGGGTGTCCTACAATCAATCTTTAGTGTTTCGGAAATTCCTTGAATTGGAGATTTATTAATTTTTTGCCCTCTTTGTGATTTTTGCGGTGGTTGTGTATACACAACAGATACTGGATATCCATTCTGATATAAAGATTTTAAAATTGGTACAGCAAAAGATGGCGTACCCATAAAAACAATTTTTTTTAGCATTTTTTAAACAATTATTCTTGTAGAATTACTTTTAGAGAGTTTTTTTAGAATCATTGATTTTTTTAATTTGGATAAATAATCAATAAATAAAATTCCCTCCAAATGATCCATCTCATGCTGTATGCAAGTTGCTAACAAACCATCTGCTTTTAATAATTGTTTTTTTCCATCATAATCTAAATATTCTACCTCACACGAATTAGGTCTTTCAATTTCTGCAAATTGATTAGGCACTGATAAACATCCCTCCTCATATTTAGCTTTAATAATATTTTTGTTTTTAATCACTGGATTAACAAAATATCTAGGTTCTTTCTTTGTTTTATCAGCACTTATGTCCATGACTATAATTCTTTTTGGAACACCTATTTGAATTGCAGCAAGACCTATGCCTGGAGCGGCATACATAGTTTCAAGCATATCATTCATTAATGTCTGTTCTTCAACACCAACACCGTCAACTGGTTTTGAAACTTGCCTTAACAGTTTATTTGGCTCTGTCAAAATGGGTCTTATAGTCATAGTTAGGTTATTTTATTATAAATCTTAAACTTTTAAAGGCAGAACTTTAAATAAAATTTTATTTCTGATTGGGTCAACATTGAGCTGATTTAAAGTGCTAATAATTAAATACATTGTATCTGCATCAATGTCTATTAACCTATCTTGCCCTATAAATTCTACGATTCGAAGCATTGCAACACCCATATCCTCATCTTTAATCAAAGTTTTTATATCACTAGGTATTTCTGAATCGTCTAATTCATAAAGATCTTTATATCTTTCAGGGACTTTAATTCCATCAGATTTTAATGACTCTACAAGAATCACATCCTTCATAGAGAAAAAATATTTTTTATTTTTTTTAATTTTTTTAAGAAGTTCTTTTAAGTCTTTATCAATTTTTTTGTATGATGCATCTTCTTTAAAGTAGTTAACTAACTTAGATTGATGAAGGATTTTATTATTAATTTTTATATTTGTAAATTCGATGTCATTGTCATCTTTTGTATATTTTTCATAAAATGAGGTATAATTTGAGGGTACATCCTCTTGATTTATACCTTTTAAAAAATTTCTTAATTCATCTTGAAAAGCATTTTCTAATCCTTCGTTATTAAAAGAATTTTTTAAAGCATTTATCAACTCAAATTTTTTTTTGATGTCTGATGTTATTAAAATACCCTGGTAAATTAAAGCTCTTGTCTCAACATTTGATAATACTTTTGAAGACTCTTTAATATTTAATAGTTGGTTAATGTTAAACTGAAATCTTTTATAAAGATCAAACATTTCTTTCTCAGAATAATTTCTTTCGTGTGTTGCTTTTTCAATTGTTTGAATTTTTTCTATATCATCAAGTTCAATTTCACTAGTATTGCTCAATAAATTTGAAGTGGATAGATATTTCCAAATTTGTTTAGATGTTGTTTTTTTTGGTTCAAAACTAAAATCTGGATTCGTTCTATGAGATAAATGGAAATCAAAAATTGTTTTCTCTGAGATTGTAGTTTCAGGTTCAGTGGAATATCCCATTAAATAATTGAATTTTTTTTCAAAAAATTTATCTTTAAACCCTAATTCTTTTTTAAGATCCAGCAATAACTGTGCTTCATCTTTTTTTCCATTATTTACTAGGCAATATATTTTAAATTTTGATAAGTATTTATCCTCAATCGTATTATCAATTTTTGAGAATATTTTGCATGGTTGCTCTATATTTGATCTAGAAAGATGATAGTTTACTAAATATTTTGTCAGCTCAGTGTGATCATTAATTGTTTGGTTGTTCAATAAGTATGCCTCTATTAGGTCAATATTTGAATTTTTTATTAGCCATCTAGATTTGATATTTAAAAATTGCTCTTTAGATATATTGAGCCCTGGATAATAAGAATTTGTCAAAAGTATTATATTTAAAATTTCTGCAGCATCTTTAGAAAGTTTAATTTTTTCTATTCTATTAAATACATCTAAAATTCTATACCCATCTGAATTTTTCCACATATTGATATTAAGCCCATTTTTAGCTGGATCATAAAGTCCAATAATTTCAATTTCTTTTGATGCTAACGTTTCATCTTGTTCTATAGATAGTGAATTATTATTTTCAGACTGCATTTCATATACTGAATTTCCTGTGACAATTTTTTTTTCATCTTTTTTAATTATTTCTGAACTTTCTATTTTTTTTTTTGAATTTTCTTCTATTTTCCAGATATCTACTGGGTCTTCAGCGTGAGTTACTGTCCCTTGTAATAAAAAAAAGACTAAAATTGTTAAATATATTTTATTTAACAATTGTGATTTTTTCATTTGGAATAATTTGTTCTATTGCTTTATTAGGTGATGGAAAATCGATTTTATTCATTAATGAAACTAATAAATAAATAATTGCTAAAGTTAAAATCACTTTAACAAATGTGATCAATGAAAATTTTTTACTCGTTGTGCTTGTAATTTTATTGAATTGCATATATCTTTTACTAATTTCAAATTAAGACATATTTGTGTTTTTTCAATAAAGAAAGCTTATGAATTTAAATAAAAACCTCATTTTCTTAGGAATGATGGGGTCTGGAAAATCCAGCATAGGGTATTTGGTTTCAAAAAAACTAAACCTAAATTTTTTTGATATAGATCGCTTAATTGAAAAAAATGAAGAAATGACTATTTCGAATATTTTTAAAGAAAGAGGAGAAATTAATTTTAGAAAATTAGAGGAAAAAATTACACTTAAAACTTTAAAATCCAAAAACAGTGTTATTGCATTAGGTGGTGGTGGTTTCGTCAATGAAAAAATTAGAAATGAAATTATAAAAAACCATTTATCTTTTTGGTTGAATTGGAGTGATCATATTCTTCTAAAAAGAATTAAAGGTAGTAAAAAAAGACCTTTAGCCTTGAACTCAACTCCTCAAGAAATTAAACAATTGATAAAGAGGCGAATAAAGATTTATTCAAAAGCACAATTTAAAATAAACTGTAATAAGCTTTCAAAAAGTGAAATAGTAAAAGAAGTAATTAAAAATTATGAACTCTGTTAAATTACAAGTTAAAACAAATAGTAAAAATTACCCAATTATTATTGGAAAAAATATCATTGGAAATTGCCAAAGTTTTTGAGTGAAAACAATTTAAATTTTTTTAAATGTCTCATTATCGTAGATAGTAATATTCCAAAAAAACTTGTTAAGAATTTATCAAGTTCGTTGCTTAATAAAAGAATAACTATTCATTATTTTAAAGCTAATGAAAAAAATAAAAGTCAAAAAAGTGTAGATAAAATTTTGTCGATTCTCTTGAAAAAAAATTTTAATAGAAATGATTGTTTGATTTCGATTGGGGGGGGAATTACAGGTGATGTTTCTGGATTTGCAGCAAGTATTTTTAAAAGAGGATTGACTTTTGTTAATGTTCCTACAACTTTACTTTCTCAAGTTGACTCCTCAATTGGCGGTAAAACAGGTGTTAACACTAGTTATGGCAAAAATTTAATTGGCTCATTCTATCAACCTGATCTTGTTATTTCGGATATTAATTTTTTAAAATCTTTACCAGGTAGAGAGATAATCTGTGGATATGGAGAAATTTTAAAACATTCTTTAATAGCTGATAAAAAATTTTTTTCATTTTTGGATAAAAATAGATCTAAAATTTTAAACTTAGAGAACACCCATATTATAAAAGCTATTTATAAGAGCTGCTTAATAAAAAAAAAGATTGTTGAATCTGATGAAAAAGAGTCTTCCTTAAGAAAAATATTAAATTTTGGACATACTTTTGCACATGCATATGAGGCGACTCTTAATTATTCAAAAAAACTAAATCATGGTGAAGCGGTTATATTGGGAATTAGGATAGCTTCAAAATTTAGCTTATCCAATAAACTTCTTAGTATTAATGAGTTTAAACTTATAGAAACTCATATAAACAAGCTCAATTTTAATAAAGAAAAGTTATTTTCAAAAAAAAATACCAATACAATTCTTTCATTCATGACTAAAGATAAAAAAAATATCTCTAAAAAGATAAATTTAATCTTATTAAAAAAAATTGGCTCTGCTTCTTATGACTTTCAATTTACAAAAGAGAAAATTAGATCTTTTTTAATGAAAGAACTAAATAAATGATATTTGAATAGAGTGAATATATTTTTCTAGCTCTACTTTTAAAATTGCATAAATTTTTTTTGTTGCGGAAATTTTACTATATTTATCAAGTTCTTTTGCTCTAATGTTTATCTTCAAGTGAAACTTGCCTTTTTCATGACTTTTGTGATTTATGTGTAAAAAACTTTTATCTTCTATTTTTAATTCTTGAACAACAATACTGCTTTCAAGTTTGTTTTTTACAATTATGATTAATTCATTTATATTCATAAATATTTAATAATATTATATAACATGAAAAACATTTGTGACTGGAATAATTGCTTTGAAATTGGTCAATATAAAGCTCCTGTTGAGAAAGATAATAGTAAAAACTTTAGATTGTTATGCTTGAATCATGTTAAAGAGTTCAACAAAAACTGGAATTATTTTTCTGGAATGAATGATGAGCAAGTTTTCAATTTTTTAAAATCTGACATGACATGGCATAAGCCAACTCAAAGCTTTAGTTCATCTGATAATTTTTTTAAAGTTCTTTGGAACAACACTTTAAGAGATGAATTTGATAAAGCTAAGTTAAAAAGTGAATACAATCACATGAGTCAATTTAAGTTTGACCACAATGATATCAAAGCTTTTGGGATTTTAGGTGTTTCAGTTGGTCTAAAATGGGAGAAAATTCAACGAAAATTCAAAGCACTTGTCAAAAAATTTCACCCTGATATTAATTTAGGTAATAAACAATACGAAGAAAAACTTAAACTAATCACCTTGGCATATACACAACTTAAAAATACATATAAGGAAAAAATTGAAACTTAATATTAATTCAGAACCTGATATCAAAATATCTCTAAACCAAACTTTTGGAATTGACTCAGATTTAGAAGTCGATGCATTCTCAAAAAAAAGTGAGTATGTTCCAGAGATAGATAAGAACTATAAATTTGATAGAGACACAACACTTGCAATTATTTCAGGTTTTGCTTTTAATAAAAGAGTTTTAGTTCAAGGTTATCATGGGACAGGTAAGTCTACACACATTGAGCAAATCGCTGCCAGATTAAATTGGCCTTGCATTAGGGTTAACTTAGATAGTCATGTCAGTAGAATAGATCTGATTGGTAAAGATGCCATAGTTGTAAAAGATGGAAAACAAATCACAGAATTTAAAGAAGGAATATTGCCATGGTCCATTCAAAATCCTGTTGCACTTGTTTTCGATGAGTATGATGCAGGAAGACCAGATGTAATGTTCGTTATTCAAAGAGTCTTAGAGGCCGAAGGTAATTTTACCTTATTGGATAAAAACAAAGTAATTAAACAAAATAAATTTTTTAGATTATTTGCAACATCTAATACTGTTGGACTGGGCGATACCACAGGTCTTTATCACGGTACACAGCAAATTAACCAAGGACAAATGGATAGATGGAATATTGTTACGTCTTTAAATTACCTTAGTCTAGATAAGGAAATGGAAATTGTTCTAGCAAAAAATAAAGATTTAAATAACGCTAAAGGCAAGGATAAAGTCGCCAATATGATTAAGGTAGCTACACTAACAAGAAAAGGATTTATTGCCGGTGATATATCAACTGTTATGAGTCCCAGAACTGTTCTGCACTGGGCTGAAAATGCAGAAATTTTTAAAGACGTTGGTTATGCTTTTAGAGTAACATTTTTAAACAAATGTGATGACATTGAAAAAAATACAATTGCTGAATATTATCAAAGATGTTTTGGTGAAGAATTACCAGAGTCGATGGTTAATATTCAGATATAAATGTCTAATAAACACGATACTCTTAAAGAACAATTTAAACATGCTTTAACATCTACTGCTAAGGTAATTTCAGATGATTATAAAATTGATTCAAAAAAAAATAACAAAGAATCCACCTCAAAAAATAATAAATTTATTGATATAACAAATTTATCAAATAAGCATGATTTTATAAAATTAAGAGCAGAAACAGACTCTGATGCTGTAAAAAAAAAATTTTCTAATTCATCAATATTTTATAAAAATTTACCAAAAAATAAGTCCTGTAAATCACTTTACGAGATAGCAGAAAGAACTAGGTATGAAATTTTAGGTGGAAAAATGCTTCAAGGCATTAAAAAAAATCTCAATGATAATTATTATTTTAAAATGAAAAAAACTCACAAAGAGTCAATTAAAACTAAAAATGATGTTTCAATTACAGAAGCCTTTGAACTATATATGCTTAAAAAGTTTTATAAATTAGAGTTAAATTCATTATCTTCTAAAATCTTAAGCTATTGGGAGAAAGATTTTAATTTTTCGATAGATAAACATAAGGATTTTTTAAGTCAAAATTTTGAAAATCAGGAAAAATACAGTTCAAAATTTTCTGAAATTCTTGAAAATATGGACGTGTTTAGTTCAGAAAATGACGAGAATAAAGAAGAGGATAATGAAAAAAATGATGCTCAAGAAAATAATTCTCAAAATAATGAAAATGATCAATCAGAATCAAAAAGTGATTCTAAAGAAAATGAAACTCAGTCAATTTTGGATACTGGTTTTGATTTAAGTGATCAGCAATTGAATGAACAATTAGAAGATTTGGAAGACTCAGAGGAAAGTTCTGAAAATATTACAAAAAAAAGTAATTCAATTAATATTGATCAAGATTATAAAGTTTTTACCACACAATTTGATGAAATTTCAAAAGCTGAAAACTTAGAAAACATAACCGAAATAAAAAAATTACGAAAAAATTTAGATCAACAACTAGTTGGTTTTCAAGATTTAATAACTAAACTTGCCAACAAACTACAAAGACAACTTCTTGCAAAACAAAATAGATCTTGGGAATTTGACCTTGAAGAAGGTTTGCTTGATAGCTCTAAACTAACAAGAATTATTATGGATCCATACAACTCACTATCTTTTATGAAAGAAAAAGACCTTGATTTTAAAGATACAATTGTAACATTATTAATTGACAACTCAGGTTCAATGCGTGGCAGGCCTATTACCATTGCAGCACTTTGTGCTGATATATTATCAAGAACACTTGAACGTTGTTCAGTAAAAGTTGAAATTTTAGGTTTTACAACAAAAAACTGGAAGGGTGGAAAAAGCAGAGAATACTGGAACAAAAAAGAAAAACCAAATAAACCTGGAAGATTAAATGATTTAAGACACATAATATACAAATCTGCCGACACACAATGGCGACAAGCAAAAAATAATCTAGGTTTGATGCTTAAAGAAGGTTTGTTAAAAGAAAATATTGATGGTGAGGCTATATCATGGGCTTTTAATAGAATTAAAAAAAGAAAAGAAGAGAGAAAAATCTTAATGGTTATTTCTGATGGAGCACCAGTAGACGACTCTACATTGTCTGTAAATTCTGGTGATTTTTTAGAAAAACATCTCAAAAAAATAGTCAAATTTATAGAAACAAAAAGTGAAGTAGAAATTTTAGCTATCGGAATTGGTCATGACGTTTCGAGGTATTATGAAAAAGCGATCAAAATAACTGATGTCCAGGAGTTAGGAGATGTAATGATCTCTCAATTAAGTGGCTTATTTGAAAAAAAAAAATTACATTAAAGGCTTAGGAGGTCTTTATTTTTCCACTTAATAGTAACTTTTGCTCCTGTTTTTTTCTTTGAATTTTTACAAGATATACTTGCAAAGTTTTTTTCTAATAAGGTTTTGCCTATAAATATACCAAGACCTAAGCCTGATTTTGATTTTACATTTGATTTTAATGATTTTATATAAGGTTCTCCAATTTTACTTAAAACATCACTAGGATATCCCTCACCATCATCTTCAATAATTANTTCACTATAATCATTATTAGTAATTATNTCNATGAAAACTTCACTTTTTGAGAACTTATTTGCATTTCCTATAAAATTTCTCAAACCATAAACAATTTCTATAGATTTAGTNATATTTAAAGGATTTTTATCTTTATCAGAATTAACAACAAAATTTTTTTCACTAATTTTTTGAAAAGATTTTGTGATTTCAAAAATATAATCACTAATAGTGATATCTCTATCAATAAATTCATCCTCTATTGTCGGATTTAACGTCAATTTTTTTAATATTTCACTACATCTCTCAATTTGACTTACCAAAAGTTCAAGATCTTTCTTGATTTCAATATCATCTTTAAATTGTTTTAATAAATCAGCAGATATAATTTTAATTGTTGAAAAAGGTGTTCCTAATGAATGCGCTGCTGCTGCTGCTTGTCCGCCAAGAGATAATAGCTCGTGCTCTTTTGCCATTACTTCCTCCATTTTATTAAGAGCTTCTTTTCTTAACCTAGACTCTGTTCCAAAAGTTAATGCAAAATAATTTAAAAAAAATAAAGCAATTATTAATGAAACAGGAATTGCAAAATAGTATGACTGACTAACATGAAAGTGTTCATTGATCGGGGAAGGAAGTGATTGATAAAAAAAAGTTAAAATAATTATCATAATAGTTGTAATTGCTACTAATAATGTATTGCTTTTAAATCCCAAATTTGACGATGAGAAAATTGTTGGGATAATTAAAAAAATAGAAAAAGGATTTGCAATACCACCAGTTAAATATATCAAGCAACCTAACTGTAAAACATCAGTAAATAAAAAAAGGAAAGCTGTTCTGTCTGATAATTGAGTTTTTTGATAGAAATAAATTAAATATAAATTGCTTAACGCTCCAATAAAAATAACTAAACTGGTTGTAGTATATTTAAAGCCAAAATCTAAATAAAAAAAAACAAAATTTGTAGTTATTAGCTGACCTAAAATAGCTATCCATCTTAAATTTATATATGTAGATTTTTTTAAAGAAAAATACTTTGAAGTTTCAAAAAACTTCATTATCAAATATCTAGATTCTGTACATTAATTGCATTTGATACAATAAAATCTTTTCTTAAAGCAACATCATTACCCATAAGTGTATGGATAAGATCTTGATCTTTTTTTAAATCTTTTGAGTATGTCACCTGTAATAAATTCCTTGTTTCAGGGTCAAGTGTAGTGCTCCACAATTCTTCAGGATTCATTTCCCCTAGTCCCTTAAATCTTTGAATGCTCATTCTGGCTTTTTCTTCACCTATAAGTCTCGTAAATTCCTTGCTTCCTCTTTTAATTTTTTTTAATTCTTTGTTATTTTGTAATATATAATTTTCTAATTCTAGTTCATCCTTTATATATATTCCTTTTGTACCCTTATTAATTTTAAATAAAGGTGGTTGAGCAAGATAGACGTGACCATTTTCAATTAACTTATTAAAAGGTTTGTTGTTAAAAAAAGTAAGTAATAATGCTCTAATATGTGATCCATCAACATCAGCATCTGTCATAATAATAATTTTTCCATATCTTAAATCTTTCAAATCAATTTCATCAGTTTTTGGGTCTAATCCTAATGCATTAATTAAGGTTACAATTTCATTAGATGAAATCATTTTAGATAATGCTTTTGTTTTTGTGTCACTACCGTTTTTACCAATATTTTTTTTTAATTTAATTTCTTCAACATAAGTATTTAAAATTTTTCCTCTTAGCGGCAACACAGCTTGATTGGATCTATTCCTTCCCTGTTTTGCTGAACCACCCGCAGAATCTCCCTCTACAATAAACAGCTCTGTTCCTTCTTGTTTACCAATTTGACAATCTGCTAATTTTCCTGGTAGTCCACTTAGTTCCAGTGCACCTTTTCTTCGTACATTCTCTCTAGCCTTTCTTGCAACATCTCTTGCCAATGCAGCTTGTAAAACTTTGGCCAATATAATTTTAGAAGTACTCGGATTTTGATCAAACCATATTGACAATTTTTCACTAATTATACTTTCTACAATCATTCTGACTTCTGAAGAGACTAGTTTATCTTTTGTCTGAGAAGAAAATTTAGGGTCTGGTATTTTTGCTGATAATACACAAGTCAAACCTTCTTTAATATCATCACCTGATATAGCTACTTTATTTTTTTTTAATAAGTTGTGTTCGGTTGCATATTTATTGATTACTCTTGTCAACGCACTTCTAAATCCAAGTAAGTGTGTCCCACCATCTTTTTGATAAATATTATTAGTATATGGATATACATCTTCACTATAGCTTCCGTTCCACTTTAAAGAACATTCTATTTCTATATTGTCTTTTTTCCCTTCTATATAAATTGGCTTTTTAAACAAATCATTTCCCGTTTTATTTAAAAGTTTTTCTCTTTTAGTATCTAAAAAATCAACAAATTCTAAAACACCACCATCAAATTTAAATTCAATAATTTTTTCTTTTTTTTGATTTAAATCATTAATGGTTATTTTTATACCTTTATTCAAAAATGCTAGTTCACGCATTCTTTTTACAATTATACTTGAAGAAAAATTTATTGAAGAAAAAATTTCTTTAGATGGTAAAAAGGTAATTTGTGTTCCTGTTTCTTTTGACTTGCCGACTACTTTAAGTGGAGATTTTGCATCACCATCTTTAAATTCCATGAAATATTTTTTTCCATCCCTGTAAATTTCTAATTTTAATTTTTCTGATAATGCATTTACTACTGAAACTCCAACTCCATGAAGTCCACCTGAAACTTTATAAGAGTCATGGTCAAATTTTCCACCTGCGTGAAGTTGAGTCATAATTACTTCTGCAGCAGATTTCTTTTCTCCTTTGTGCATATCAACTGGTATTCCTCTTCCATCATCTCGTACCGTGATTGTGCCATCAGAATTTATCTTAATATCAATATTTTTACAGTGGCCAGCCAAGGCTTCATCAATAGAATTATCAACAACCTCATAAACCATATGGTGTAAGCCAGTACCATCATCTGTATCCCCAATATACATTCCTGGTCTCTTTCTTACTGCTTCAAGGCCCTTTAAAACTTTGATGGAGTCTGCCTGGTATTTTGAATTATTTGTCATATTTTATAAATGGAAATTAAATAATTATAACATTTTTTGAGAGAAAATGATGATAATTAATTTATCTTATTTATACTCTAACCTTAAATAAGCTTTGTATTTCAGGGTTTATTTAATGGCGGAGAAGGTGGGATTCGAACCCACGGTACCTTTGACAGTACACACACTTTCCAAGCGTGCGCCTTAAACCACTCGGCCACCTCTCCATCTTAAAACTTTTAAAATTGAAAAGTTTTATTTTACACATATTCTTATTATAAACAATTTTAGATGAGTAAAAAAAATAATTTAAANAACATTACTGTAATTTTACCTCTTTATAAGACGCCACATNCTTTAATTAAAAATATCAAGCAATATAACAATNTAAAACTTATTATTTTAGATCAAAGTAATGACCATGAATTAAAAAGAAAACTTTATAAGAAAAATACTAATATAATTAAGTACATAATATTTGATAAAAATATAGGTTTTGCCAAATCATGTAATCATTTATTAAAAAATGTTACATCAAAATACTGTTTATTAACTCAGGCAGATATTGTTATTAATTTAAAATCTATTAAAGAACTACTTAAATCAATTAATAAGATTNATAATTGTATAATTTCAGCACCNAATTTAAATAAATCAACTAAATCAACTAATATAAAAATAGTTGATAATGTAATTGGTGCAAACTTTCTATTTGATGTTAAAAAAATAAAAAAATTAAAATTTTTTGATGAGAAATTTTTTTTATATTGGGAAGATGTTGATTTGTGTCATCGAATTAATAACACAAAATACAAAATAATTATTAATAATAAGGCTAAGGCCAAACATTTGAGCTCAAAATCTTCTCACAATAATTTAAACACATTTTTTATTAGAAATATAAATTTTAAATTTGGTGAATACTTATATTNCAATAAAATCAATAAATTAAAAAAAATTAAACCTTTAAGACAAATATTTACTAATTTAATTTATTTTTTAATTAATTTGCTCAGCTTAAAGTTTTTAAAATCTCTTCAAAACATCGCTTATATTTTGGGGATTTTTAAATTTTTATTTAGATAATCCATTCTTTAAGATCTTCTTTTTTTTGAGTTATATATCTCGGGAAAGTATCATCGAGATTAATTTTTATATATTCTTGGTTTCTATTAAAAAGATCTTTTTGTTGATCAATTATTGTTTTGATTCTTTCTAAATTTGTATAATAATCAGAATTATATTCAGCATGAGCAAAGGCTTTTAGTTTTTCTTGTATCATTTTTGGTTCCATTAAATATGAAAAATGCCATCCTCCATTTTCAATAATATTCCATCTTATTTTAAAAAATTTAAAAAGTGAAAATTTTTTAACTTTTTGTTCTCGGAACCATTGTGGACTTTTTAAATATTTTTTTTTACAAATTTTTGACCCATACCAATCTGGTATTGTTTTATTTATTAGATTAAATTTGTAGAATAAATTTTTTTGTTTAAATGCTGTGTATTTGTGCTGTTTGATGTTTTCTAGGTTTGTAATATTTGGAATTTCATCAACATCTGAAATCAAAATATAATCTTCATCTGATGCTAGGCTTAGACCTTTACTTAAGTAATTTCTTTGAAAATTTTCTCTTTCCCAATTATCTAAATTTTCAGGAAACTCACTTACTACTAAATACTCTATCTTATTTTTATATTGACTAAATTTATTTATATCAAAATTAAGTTTTTTTTTATTCCCTTGATGATCAAATTCTGACTCGACTATAATAAACTTTTCAATTTTTTTTTCTAAATAATTTAACCTAACATTCAAGATTAACTCTTCGTTATTATACATAAAGCAATCAAAAATTTTCATTTTATTTCTCTTTGTTTATCTTAAGAACACCTATAAATGCCTCTTGAGGGATTTCCACTTTTCCAAATTGTTTGCCTCTTGCCTTACCCTTTTTTTGTTTATCTAAAAGTTTACGTTTTCTATCTCTAGCTCCACCACCATGAATTTTAGTAAGTACATCTTTTTTAAAACCTTTAATTGTTTCTCTTGCTATTATTTTACCACCAATTGCTGCTTGTACTGGTATCATAAAATTATGTCTTGGAATTAAGTCTTTTAATTTTTCACAGACTTCTCTTCCAACAGTTTGTGCAAAATCTTTGTGTACCATCATTGATAGTGCATCAACTGGTTCTGCATTTACTAGAATCCCAAGTTTTACAAGGTCACCTTCTTTATGCCCAATAATTTCATAATCAAAACTAGCATAACCACTTGTCATTGATTTTAGTCTGTCATTAAAATCAAAAACTACTTCATTCAATGGTATCTCATAATTTAAAACTGCCCTATTTCCAGAATAACTTAGGTTAGTTTGTATTCCTCTTTTATCTTGGCAAACTTTTATTATTGCACCTAAATATTGATCTGGAGTAATTATTGTTGCTTTAATCCATGGTTCTTCAATGTACTTTATTAGCGTAGTATCTGGTAGACTTGAGGGATTTTGTAGTTCTATTGTTTCACCTTTATTTAAATGAACTTTATAAACTACTCCTGGTGTTGTTGTTAATAGGTTTATATCAAATTCTCTTTCTAGTCTTTCTGTTATTATTTCTAAGTGTAGTAACCCTAAAAAACCACATCTAAAGCCTAATCCTAAAGCTGAAGATGACTCTGCCTCAAAAGAAAAACTTGCATCATTTAATTGTAATTTTCCAAGACCATCTTT
>JGI20158J14315_10000775_pt1 | contig 23975 bp, 23 predicted proteins | sample COG_08_FD_14315 | JGI IMG/M metagenome (IMG submission 14315)
AATTTTTTTTTGATATCCATGATCCAACAACTCTTGACTCTCAAGGGCCTGATTTTGGAAGTCAGTACAGAAGTGAGATATTTTATTTAAATGATAATCAAAAAAATATTGCTGAAGAAACTATAAATAAAAACAATGATAGATTTTCTGGTAAGATTGTTACCAAGATATCATTAGTAAAAAATTATTGTGCTGCAGAAGAATATCATCAGAGATATTTAGAAAAAAGATAAATGTCTTTAGTTAATACAAACTGGTTAGAAAATAATTTAAATAATGTAAAAATTATTGATTGTTCATGGCATATGCCTCAAACAAATAGAAATGGCTTTGAAGAATTTAAAAAACAACATATTCCAAATTCAATTTTTTTTGATTTAGATAAAAACTCAAAACTAAACACTGACTTACCTCACATGCTGACTGATAAAATTTCATGGGAAAAAATTGTTTCGGAGATGGGTATTAACAATGAAGATAAAATAGTTATCTACGATAATTCAGACGTAATTAGTTCTTGTAGATGTTGGTATAATTTTATTTACTTTGGTCACAATCCAAAACTTGTTCGAGTTTTAGATGGGGGTTTAAAAAAATGGAATAAAGAAAATAGAATTACTAATGACAATTTATCAAAAATATTAAAAAGTAACTACAAAGCAGATGAAAAAAAAGAATTAGTGAAAAACAAGCTAGATATTGATGAAAATATTACCCTAAAAAAATTCACCGTTATTGATGCAAGAAGTAAAGAAAGATTTGAAGGTAAAATTGCTGAACCAAGAAAAGGTCTAAGGAGTGGTTCAATTAAGAATTCTTTTTGTTTACCTTATACTGAATTAATAAATAAAGATGGGACTTTTGTTACTAAAGATAAAATTTTAGAAAAATTTAAAACTACTAAATCTGACTTTAACAATAATCTTGTATTTTCATGCGGTTCAGGAGTGACAGCCTCTGTTTTAGCCCTTGCTTATTCTTTAATAGATAATAAATATATGCCTACTATTTACGACGGTTCATGGAGTGAATACGGAAAATTTTAAAATATGAAAAGATCAACTAAAATTACATCTATAATAATAATATTTTTTCTAATAATTACAATTGTGGTAGTGGCCAGAACACTTGTCGGTAATCATTTTGCTAAAAAATTTGGAAAAAGACCTCCTCCTGGGGTTATAGTAACAGAAGTTGTTAATATTAATTTTTCAGAAAAAATTGATAGCTATGGAACAGCTGTCTCCAAAAAAAANGAGTCATTTAGAATAAAAAGAGATGATCTTATAAATGAGTTGGATCTGANGAATTATGTTAAAAAAGGTGAAGTAATAGTAAACTTAAAAGAGANNAATATAATTGCTCCATTTAATGGTGTGTTAGGCTACAGAGGAATTACNGGGGATATTCTTGACTCAAGTAATTCAATTATTATCACACTAGATGATAATTCTGTTATTTTTGCAGATTTAAAGATCCCAGAAGTTTTCGCTCCTGCAATAAAAAAAGGGTTACCTATCAAAGCCAAATTTTCTGGTAACAAAAAAAAGATATATGATGGTGTGGTCTCTGCAGTTTCTAGTAGAATTAATGCTGAAACACGAAGTCTTTTAATAAGAGTTAAAATTATAAACAAAAACCTAGAATTAATTCCAGGTTCACTTCTTGAAGTGACCATTAATTACAACGAAAGAAATTCTTTGGGAGTTCCAGATACAAGTATAATATTAGAAGGAAATAAAACTTATGTTTACAAAGTTTCTGATGAAAATATTGCTAATAAAACAGAAGTTTTAATTGGATTAAGAGATAGTGGATATATTGAAATTATATCAGGATTAAATGAGGGTGATAATATTGTAGCCGAAGGACTGAAAAAAGTACGTCCTCAAAGCAAAATAAAACCGATTATTAAATAATGTATATCACAGATGTAAGTATAAGAAGACCAGTCGTAGCATGGGTGATGTCTCTTATCCTAGTAGTCTTTGGAATTTTTGTTTTTTCAAAATTACCAGTTCGAGAATTGCCTGACGGATTACAACCACCTGTGGTTCAAATTAAAGTTGATTATAAATCTGCTTCAGCACCCATTATAGATCAAGAAGTGACACAAATTATTGAAGATGTTGTGGGTGGAACAGAGGGAATTAAAAATATTGACTCAAAGTCAGAAAATGGAGGTAGTACAATTAATGTTGAGTTTGAAACTGACATTGATTTAGATGATGCTGCAAATGATATAAGAGAAAGAGTAGCAAGAATTGTAGACAATTTACCTAGTGAAGCAAATGCTCCTCAAATATTGAAGCAAGCTGCTGGTTTTACTACTACGATGTGGATAGCTGTTACCTCCTCTACTTGGAGTGATTTAGAGTTAGGTGATTATACTGAGCGATATTTAGTAGATCAATTTTCAAGTGTAAAAAATGTTGGCCGAATAAGAACTGGGGGCTTAAGAGATTTAAGTGTAAGAGTTTGGGTTGATCCAATTAAACTAGCAGCAAACAATTTAACTATTCAAGAAGTTGAGTCATCCTTGCGGAATGAAAATATAAGTTTACCAGCAGGAACATTGGAGTCTAACAACATAGACTTGACTCTAAATTTAGATAAATCTTATGATGATATTAATAAGTTAAAAGAACTACCTATTAAAAAAATTAAAAATAGTATTGTGAGGCTTTCAGATATTGCTGACATTGAGTTTGGACCTGTGTCAGAAAAAAATCTTTTTAAAGCACAAAGTAAAAATGCTTTGAATTTGAAAACGGTCGGTATAGGAATTTATGCAAAATCTGGTGCATCTACAGTCGAGCTTTCAAAAGATGTAAGAAAAAAACTAATTGATATAAGAAGAAATTTACCAGATGGTCTTAACATAGAGGTCGCCTTTGATAGAGCTACATACGTTGGAACGGCAATAACAGAAGTCTATAAAACTCTAATAGTTGCTTTTATCCTTGTGGTGGCAATTATTTATCTATTTCTTGGTAATATAAAAGCTGTAATTGTACCTGCTATTGCACTACCTGTAAGCTTAATAGCCTCGTTTTTAGGTTTATACTTATTCGGTTTATCCATAAATATATTTGTTCTTTTAAGCTTTATTCTTGCAATAGGAATAATCACTGACGACTCCGTTATTATGACTGATGCGATTTATAGAAGAATTGAGAATGGTGAAACACCATTAGTTGCAGCTCACAAGGGCTCAAAACAAATTAGTTTTGCAATTGTGGCTACAACTTTAATCTTAATAGCTGTATTTCTTCCATTAATTTTTATTGATGGAATTGCTGGCACACTTTTTAGAGAAACAGCCATAGCATTATCATTCTCAATTATTGTCTCATCTTTTGTTGCACTAACATTGTCACCAATGTTAGGAAGTAAATTTTTAAGTAAAAAGCCAAAACAAAATATTTTTGTGATTAAGTTTGATAAATTTTTCAAATCTTTCTCAAAATTCTATCAAGAAACACTTTTATTTTGGTTAGATAAAAAAAAAATTATAATTTTATTTTTAATCTTAACGGTTATTGGATCTGGTATTTTATATAATTTTACTAAAAAAGAATTATTACCTATGGAAGATAGAGGTGTTTACCTTGTGCTTGGTTTTACTGATGAAGGTAGTTCATTTGAATATACAGAAAAAAGAGCTGAAGATGTTGAAAAAAGATTAATCCCTCTTCTGCAAGCTGATAATAGTCCATATAAAAGATTAATTATGAGAGTGCCTGGGTTTGGTAGTAACAAAAATTCTTTTAACAGTTTTATAATCATTGCATTATTAGATGATTGGAAAAATAGAAGTCAAAATTCTCAAACAGTTATGAGGCAAGCTATTGGAAAAATAGTAACTGTTCCTGAAACTGTTGCTTTTCCCATATCACCTCAATCTATAAGGGTATCTAGCTATAACAAACCTATTCAAATGGTTATATTAGGAAGATCTTACGAAGAGTTAGAGAAAATTCAAAATGAAGTTATTAATAAAATAAGAAGTAATAAAAATTTATCTAGAATAGAGTCTGATTACTCTAGAAATAAACCAGAAATAAAATTATCTATAAATAAAAATAAAGCTAAGGACCTTGGTATATCAACTGATGCTATTGGAAAGACCTTAGAAACTTTATATGGTGGTAAAACTGTCACTCAATTTAATAAACTTGGTAAAGAATATCCAATAATTCTTCAACAATATTTAGGTGATAGAAGAAGTAAAGAAGGACTGGCTAAGATATTCGTAAGATCAAAAGATAATGGTAAATTAATTTCTTTAGCTAATTTAGTGGAATTTAAAGAAGAAGGCTCAGCAAAAAAGTTGTCTAGATATAACAGGCAGAGAGCTGTAACAATTTCTGCAAATATATCTGAAAATTATACTCTTACTGAAGCAATGAAATACTTAGAAAAAACTTTATCTGAAACTCAGAATAAAAATCAAATTGCATGGAAAGGTAAATCCGAAGAAGTTAAAGAAACTAGCAATGAACTTTTTGTCATTTTTGGATTGGCTTTATTAACTGCTTATTTAGTTATGGCAGCTACCTTCAACTCCTTTATTCATCCATTCATTATAATATTAACAGTTCCCCTTGCATTGTTTGGAGGTTTGGTATTTATCTTATTTCTCAATAGTTCTATTAATATTTTTTCACAAATTGCTTTAATAATTCTCATAGGTATTTCTACAAAAAATAGTATCTTGATTGTAGATTATGCTAACCAATTGAGAGCCACTGGAAAGAACATCGATACATCGATAAAAGAGGCTTGTAATCTTAGATTCAGACCAATTATGATGACCTCAATTAGTACCATGATTGCGATGCTACCACTAGTGATTGGAAATATTGGTCCAGGTGCTGGAGAAGCATCAAGGTTGGCTGTGGGTGCAACTATTTTAGGTGGCATGATGATATCGACTTTCTTCACATTGTATGTAACTCCAACAATGTATTTAACTTTAGCAAAAAATACTAAAAGAATTGATGCTGTTGATATCGAGTTAAAAAAACAATTAGATTAAAAGATAATATATTTATTTTTATTTAATTTTTTTTGACATTTTTTTAATTGAGATTTGTATTTATCAGAATAATTTTTTACTTTTTTAGCCAACCCTATAACCATTTTATTGTTTTTATAATTTTTATAAGCACCCCAACCTTCATGATAAGCAATATATTGTTTAAAAGCATCTTCTTTAGATATTTTTAAAATTGATTCAGTTTTATTTGTATACCATCCAATGAAATCTACACTGTCTTTAAATCTTGTTCTTCTTGCTAATTTGTTTCCAGTTTCTTTTTTATATTGTTCCCATGTGCCTTTAACAGCCTGCGAATAACCAAAAGAACTTGACGGTCTTTTAAATGGAATAATTTTAAATATTTTTTGTCTAGCTGGTTTGGCCAGCCAATCAAAATCAGACTCCATCTTAATAATTGCTAATTGAATGTATATTGGTGTCCCCCATTTTTGTTCTGTTTTTTTTGCATGCTTATACCAAAGATATCTTTCATTAAAAATTGAGCAGCTATTAGATGTATTTTTTGGAATAGAAGAACAGGCTGAAACAAGGAAAATAATCAACAGCAAAAAAATATTTAATTTTTTATTCATATTTTTTTTTTAAATTATACAAAACATAAATTAATAAAACACCAAAAACGTTTCCTAATAAATCACTCCACTGAAACATTCTTGCTGGGATTACTAAATGTAATAATTCAAGTATAATAGATGAGGTAAATAAATATTTAATTAAAATTTGTAATCTTTTATCATTTAGATAGGCTAAGAAACCAACGGTAGATAAAAGGGCAAAAGCATAAAAATGATTTGCAGAAATATTAAGAAAATCTTCTGTAATTTTAGGTTGTCTCGTCAAATCACTGTAAAGAATATATCCAAATATACTTCCTGGATATAAATACAACCCAATTAAAATAAAGTTAATTAGATGAAAAATTACTTTTAAAAACTTAATAAATTTAATCATAATAATAATTTTTATATATTTTATTCTATTTATCAGTTATCAAAATAAATTATATGTCTCATTTAATTTTAGTTAGACACGGACAAAGTGAATGGAACCTAGAAAAAAGATTTACAGGTTGGGTTGATGTAGATCTTACAGGTAACGGCAAGTTGGAAGCCTGCAAAGCTGGAGAATACATTAAAGAAGAAAAATTCATTATAGATTATTTTTTTTGTTCTTTTCAATTACGAGCTATAAATACTTTAAAACTAATCCAGGACACTTTAAGAGATAAAAGGGAACCCATTAAAGCCTGGCAATTGAATGAGAGACATTATGGAGCACTGACGGGTTTAAATAAAGATGAAATGAAAACAAAACTTGGTGAAGACAAGATTCACCAGTTTAGAAGATCTTGGGATCTAAAACCTGACCCTCTTAGTAAAAATAATCCTTATCATCCAATAAATATCGATGCTTACAAAAAGGTACCATTAGACAAAATTCCCGATACGGAGTCATTAAAAGATACTTATGAAAGAGTAATTGAATACTATAATTTAGAGATCAAAAATAAAATATTAGATAATAAAAATATTTTGATATCTGCACATGGAAATTCAATAAGAGCTCTATGTAAATTTTTATTCAAACTAGATAACAATAAAATTTCTTTGCTTGAAATACCGACTGGCAACCCACTTTTAATCAAATTAAATTTAAATCAAGAAGTTACTGAGTGTAGATATTTAGATACTTCTAGAGCAAAAGATTTACTTGTCTTTTAATAGTTTGTTATAAACATCGATGTTAGTTACATGTTTAAAAGATTCTAAACTTTCATAACCATACAACTGACCAACATCCATTAATTTATTCCATACTTCAGAAACTGGAAAATTTTTACTTAAAAATTTATCGAACAAAGTCTTATTGATTATCTGACAGCCAGTATAAATATACTGATTTTTAATATTTTTTTTAATTTTATTTTTATCAAGATTGAAATCTCCGTTTAAATCCTTTATCAAAGCTCAAATTTTGCTTAACGAGTAAAAGTATGTTTCTAATTTTATATGAAAAATAAAATTTTTCCATGTCTTGAATATATTTTTTATAGTTTTTATTCCATAGGGTGTCTGGATTAATTGTTAAAAAATCTTTTTCATTTGAAAAATTCATCATATTTAAAATACCTCCACCAGTATCTAAAATATCTTTTCCTTCATCAATTATTTCTAAATCTATTTGAAAGTTTTTTTTTTCAATAAAGTCATAAATTTTTTCTTTTAGATAAAATGTATTTATAATGACTTTTTTAATTTTAAGATCTTGAAGTAAATTTATAGTATTTTCTAAAAGAGTAATGTCATTAATTTCTAAAAGTGGCTTTGGTATGTCTAAAGTTAATGGACTTAACCTTTTACCATAACCAGCACATAAAATTAATGCAGTATTAATTTTCATTTTAAGCACCTTATTTTTTTTGAAAAATTAATATCTAATATCTCTTTCAATGGTTCAAATTTTTTATTTTTTTTCATTCTCAACTCGATTAATTCCCATGCATAAGGTATCAACTTTAAATATTTTTTTTTATTATCTCTCATGGCAAGTCTTGTAAAAATTCCTATAATTTTCATATTCCTTAAAACTGACAATATTTCAAAATCATTTGAAAAGTTCTTTCTATTAATTAAATTTTTATTTACTTTTATAAAGTAATTATAAATTTGATCTTTAAATTTACTTTTTGTTTTAAATCTCACATCATCTATCAAGGATGCTAAGTCATATGCCTTATTACCCAATAATGCATCTTGCGTATCAATAGTTCCTAATTTATTTTTATGTACCATTAAGTTTGAAACATGAAAATCCCTATGAACAAAAACGTTATTCTTTAACTTAATACCAGACAACAAAATTTTTATTTGTTGATTAGTTGATGTGTTAAATTTAGCTAATTTTTTTTTGGGAATAAATTTTTTTGCGTACCAAAGGCTAAACAATTTTGCCTCTTTGAATAATTCTTTTTTATCATATTTTGGAAGCTTGTAGATTTTGCCTCTAAAATTTTTGATCTTATTTTCTTTTATTTTTTGTATTTTATTTAAAAGATCTATGGAGTCCTTGTATAAATTAATTTTCTTAGCTGAATTTTTTTTTAATAAATTAAAAATTGTATTATTTCCAAAATCTTCTATTTCTATGAAATTTTTCCTATAACTTTCGTTATACAAACTTGGGGCCAAAATNTTATTCTTTATCAATAACTTATTAATGGCATCATAAATTAACAGGTTTTTTTCTTTTTCTTTGTGNGCATAAACTATTATTGAATTTTTTTTATTATTTTTTTTTCTGTAAAAAACTCTAAATGAAGCATCGCCTTTAATTTTTTTTAAATTTTTTTTATTTAATATCATTTAATTTTTTTTCACTTAATCCTTTTATATTAATTGTTCTTTTTTCTAAATCATGTCCATATTCAAAAAACAAACTAATTTTATTATCAATAACCATCTTTACCTTCTCAGGCCATTCTATAAGCGTTATGTGTTCATTATAATTTTCTAATAGACCAATATTTTCTAACTCTTTATTATCTGTTAGTCTAAACAGATCGTAATGTTTTATATTTAAATTTCCAATATCATATTCATTTACAATGTTAAATGTCGGACTAGTAATTTCAGTTAATTGTAGATTATTTTTTTTTTGGAGTGCATTAATTAAATGTTTTATAAAAGTTGTTTTTCCAACACCTATTTCTCCATAGAGAAAAACAACATCTCCCTTTTCTAAAATCTTTGTAAAATTTCTAGCTAACTCAGCTGTCTTAACCTCTGAAGAAATATCAATTTTTTCGCTATTAGTAGCGATAGGCATTCGGTTTGAATGGACCCTCTGTTCCAACACTAATATATTCTGCCTGGTCCTTTGAAAGTTTTGTTAGTTTTGCCCCAACTTTTTTTAAATGCAACATTGCAACTTTTTCATCAAGATTTTTTGGTAATACATAAACTTTATTTTCATATTTTTTATGATTATTCCAAAGTTCTATTTGGGCTATTACTTGGTTTGTAAATGATGCGCTCATTACAAAACTTGGATGGCCTGTTGCACATCCTAAATTGACAAGTCTTCCTTCTGCTAGCAAAATAATTCTTTTACCCCCATTAAGTTCTATTTCATGAACTTGTGGTTTTACTTCTGTCCATTTATAATTTTTTAGTGCATCTACTTGAATTTCATTATCAAAATGTCCAATATTACATAATATTGCTCTATCTTTCATATTTCTCATATGGTCTGCAGTTACGATATCTTTATTCCCTGTAGCTGTTACAACTATATCGGCTTTATCGATAGCCTCGTCCATTAATACTACTTCATAACCTTCCATAGCAGCTTGAAGTGCACATATCGGATCTGCTTCTGTAACCATAACTCTTGCACCACTTTGTCTTAAAGATGCTGCACTACCTTTACCAACATCACCAAAGCCAGCAACAATTGCAACCTTACCTGACATCATAACATCTGTTGCTCTTCTTATTCCATCTACTAGACTTTCTCTACAACCATATAAATTATCAAATTTAGACTTAGTAACTGAGTCATTAACGTTAATTGCCGGTATCATTAATAATCCATCATTTTCCATTTTATTTAGTGCTTTAATTCCTGTTGTAGTTTCTTCTGAAACACCTTTAATTCCTTTAATAAATCTTTGTATTCGTTATGCATGATTGCTGTTAGATCACCACCATCATCAAGCAACATGTTTGCTTTCCAATCTTTTTTTCCCTCAATTGTCTGCTTTATACACCATAAATATTCTTCCTCTGTTTCACCTTTCCATGCGAAAACTGGAATACCTGCTTTAGCTATTGCAGCTGCTGCGTGATCTTGTGTTGAAAAAATATTGCATGACGACCATCTAACCTCAGCACCAAGATTAACTAACGTTTCTATTAAAACAGCAGTCTGGATGGTCATGTGTAGACACCCTAAAATCTTAGCTCCTTTTAAAGGGGCTTTTCCTTTGTACTCTTCTCTCAATGCCATTAAACCTGGCATTTCAGTCTCTGCTATAGAGATTTCTTTTCTACCAAATTCTGCTTCAGATATATCTTTGACTTTAAAATCACTCATTGATCGGTTTTATACAATATAAAATTTAATAATCAACTTATGATTAGTATTTTGGGAAGACAATTTCTACATTTGCACCCTTTTGATGGTATTGTTAGAAGCAGTTATTGTCGCTCCATGCAGATCTACTAAATTTTTCACAATATTAAGTCCTAAACCTGAGTGCTTACCAAAACTATCTGGTCTGTTGCTATAGAACCTATTGAATATTTTTTTTGTATTCTTTTCCTTAAAGCCCTTACCTTCATCTACAACTTTTAAAATAACATTATTCGTCTCATCTTTAAAAGTTTCAACTACTATGCTTTTATTATTCTCACTAAACGAAATTGAATTATCTAATAAATTTGCAATAATTTGCTCTATCCTATTTTCTATTCCATAAATATAATATTCCTCAAATTTATTTGAAATCAATAGTTTAATTGTAATGCCCCTTTTTGTTTCATAGATACTATTGTAATCATCAACAACAGAATTTAGGATTGATTTTAAGTCAATTTTTTTCATTTTTTCTTTACTTAAAGCAACTTCATCTTTTAGCATTTGAGAATAATCAGTTATTAATCTTTCAATTCTTTGAACGTCATGATCAAGAATATTTATTAATTTACGTCTTTGTTGTAAATCTTCCGTTTCTTGTAATATTTCTGATGCACTTTTTAATGATGTTAAGGGGTTTCTTATTTCATGGACTAAATCTGTAGAAAAATTTTCTGCATGTGAAATTCTTTTTTGTAATTCATGAGTCATATCATCCAATGAATTCGAGAGTGTGCCCAATTCATCATTTCTACTTTTTAATTCTTCTATATTTGTTTTTTTTTTACTTTTTTCTTTTATAATTTTTGTGTAAGTCACTAAATTTTTAATTGGTTTGAGAAAATATCTATTAAGAACAAATGAAAAAATAAATATTACGATTGCTATAAAAATTGCTGTTCTTAATATAAAAGTTTTTCTTTCATCAATTGCAGACTTAATATCATTTGCATTTTCAGAAATTGCCAAATATCCAACATTATTTCCTTCAAGTGTTACATTTTTAACTGTGGTTAATATAAATTGGTTATAACCTTCTTGAGTAAAAGTGTATGGTTTTCCAAAATCTTTTGACCATGAGTAATTTGTTAAAATATCCTTCAAAGAAATTGTCTTTTTTTTATTTAAATTTTTCGTTTCAGTAATTTTTTTACTTTTTTCTTCACTTAAAATTTCTAATTCAACTATATCCATTTTATTTGAAAAGGATCTTGGGTCTAAATCTAAGGTATCTGTATCACCAACTAAGTTGAGTTGATTGTCAAATAAAATTACTCTATCTAAATTTTGAAATAAAAACCTTGTAGAAAATAAAAATTTTCTAATATCCTCTTCTTCAAATTTTACGTTTAATCTTGAGATATGCTCAATGGTATTATTAATAACTTGAATATGATTTACAGTCTTTTTTAAGATTAAATTTGGCCTTACTGTTTGTAAATAGAGAACTGTTAAGCTTCCAATTATAATAAAAATTATTANATTAATGAATAAAAACTTTTTTAGNATGGATAAACTCTTAAGAAAATTATTGAACATTAACTAACGTTCCATCTATATCCACTACCATACCTAGTTTCTATTGCTGAAAAATCTTCATCTACTTTCTTAAATTTTTTTCTAATTCTTTTTACATGGCTATCAATCGTCCTATCTTCTATATCAGTATCTTCTCTATAGGCGATATCCATTAATTGGGCTCTTTCTTTTATAATGCCAGGTCTTTTAGCTAACTCTTTAACCAACAAAAACTCTGTTGTTGTGAGTTTATCGGGTAGTTGTCTTCCATTCCATTCACACTCTAATTGTGATGGATCTAGCTTAAGTTTTCCATGAGCAATAATATTTTTCGTATCCTCAAGATTTTCTTTTGAGTCTTTTTTTCTAAGTTGAATTCTAATTCTTTCAATTAATACTTTTATCGAAAAGCCACCTGATTTTTTAATAAAATCATCAGCTCCTAATTTCAATCCCAATAACTCATCAATTTCATCATCTTTTGATGTTAAGAAAATTACTGGTAAAGATGTTTTTTTTCTTAATTTTTTTAAAGTTCTTCACCATCCATTTTTGGCATTTTAATATCTATAACCGCCAAGTCTGGTGGTGTTCTCGTAAGTCCGATTAAAGCACTTTCACCATCAATATAGGTTTGCACTTTAAATCCCTCTTTTTCTAACGCTATACTTATGCTTGTAAGTATATTTCTATCATCATCTATTAGTGCAATTGTTTGTGTGTGCATATACTATTATAAAAATACTAAATTGTTCTAATTTAGGCAATGTTAATAAATCAATGAAGTATTCCCCAATTTTTACCTGTATTAAGGTCAACTGTTAAGGGTGTGGAAAATGTGTGCAAATCACTCGTAGTAACACTTGTCATTTCTTCTTTAATAATTTTAGTCATTGCTTCAACTTCATTTTCTGGAACTTCGAAAATCAATTCATCATGAATTTGTAATAATATCTTAGATCTATTGTTTTTTATTTCTTTCAGTCTTTTATCTAACCTTATCATTGCTAATCTCATTATTTCTGATGCAGATCCTTGAATAGGTGCATTAATTGCTGCCCTCTCTTGGAAATTTCTAACATTAAAATTTTTATCGTTTATGCCATTGAAATGAGATCTTCTCCCAAAAATATTATTAACATAACCACTTTTTCTACAGAACTTTATTGTTTCATCCATATAAATTTTGATTTCGGGAAATCTTAAAAAATATGCATTTAAAAATTGTTCTGCTTCATGGTTGGATACATTGATTTGTTTAGCTAATCCATATTGTGATATACCGTAAATAATACCAAAATTTATTGCTTTTGCTTTTCTTCTCATGTCTTGGTCAACTTTTTTTATATCAACATTAAACACTTGGCTCGCGGTAAGAGAGTGGATATCTTCATCATTATTAAATGCTTTTTTTAATTCTTTTACATCTGCAAGATCTGCTAAGATTCTCATTTCTATCTGATTATAATCTGCTGATATCAATGTAAAACCCTTTTCAGAAATGAATGCTTTTCTTATATCCTTTCCATCTTCAGATTTTATTGGAATATTTTGTAAATTTGGATCACTCGAAGCTAATCTTCCAGTTGTTGTTGCTGCTAATAAAAAAGATGTGTGAACTCTTTTTGTTAAAGAATTAATATGCTCTGGCAGGGAGTCTGAGTATGTATTCTTAAGTTTAGAAAGTTGTCTCCAATCTAATACTAGTTGTGGAAAATTATGACCCTTGAAAGCAAGATCCTCAAGAACTCCTGCATTTGTAGCAAAACTTCCTTTTTTTGTTTTTTTAAGTGCAGCAATTTTAAGATCATTATAAATAATCTCACCTAATTGTTTTGGTGAACCTATATTAAATTCTTTTTTTGAAATTTTAAAAATTTCTTTTTCTAACATTTTAATTTTTTTTTCAAATTTTTCGGATAGTTTTTTTAAAAATGCATTATTAATTTTTATACCTTCTATTTCCATAAATGCTAAAATCTTAATTAAAGGCTTTTCAAATATTTCATAAATATTCATTAAATTTTCAGACTTTAAGCTCTTACTGAAGTTTTTATATAATCTATAAGTAATGTCTGCATCCTCAGCCGCATATTCCATGGCTGGCTTAAGCTCAACATCACTAAAATTTATTTCTTTTTTACCTGTACCAACTATTTCTTTAAAAGAAATCGTTTTATGTTGAAGATGAATTTCAGACAAAGTATCCATATTATGCCTATTTTTACCTGCATCTAACACATAAGACATTAACATTGTATCTTCCATAGAATTCATATTCACCCCTTGTTTAAATAAAACAATAAAATCAAACTTAATATTTTGGCCAATTTTTTTTACACTTTTATCTTCTAAGATTGGTTTTAATTTTTTAATTACTATTTCTTTTTTTAAACATCCTTTTGATTTATGTCCTATAGGAATGTAACAAGCTTTTCCAATCTTGGTGCTTAATGAAATGCCTACAAGGTTTGTCTGATGTGCATCCAAGGAACTGGTTTCAGTATCTATTGCAAATTCTCCAATTTCCTCTGCTTCATTTATCCACTCATCTATTTCTTTTTCATTTGTTATCAAATGATAATTTTTTTTATCAATGTTTTTTTGTTGTTTTTTAATTATTGGATTTATTTTAGCTTCTTCTAATACAGGCTCTCCATAAGTAGAGATCGCAGAACTAAGGAGTCGGTTAAACTCCATCTCTCGTAAAAATTTATATAACTTATCTTTGTCCATCTCTTTTAAGTGAAAATCTTCTATTTTTTTTTCTACTGGGGCATCTTTCATTAATGTTACCAATTTTTTACTTAAGATTGCCTTATCTTTGTTTTCTATAAGTGTTTCTCTTCTTTTATTTTGTTTAATCTCATGAGCGCTGTCTAATAATTTTTCTAGAGTTCCATATTTATTTATTAATTCTGCAGCTGTCTTAACTCCAATACCAGGTACACCTGGAACATTGTCGCTGCTATCTCCAGCTAAAGACTGGACGTCGATTACCTTTTTTGCGTCAACTCCAAATTTTGTAATAATATCATTGGGAGTAATAAATTTATTTTTCATTGGATCAAATAAGCGAACATCTTTTTTATACAGTTGCATTAAATCTTTATCAGAGGATACAACCGTTACTTTGGCCCCCTTCTTCAAAATTTGCTCTGTGTAAGTTGCTATTAAATCGTCAGCTTCATAATTAAGTAAATCTACAGATGGCAAGTTGAATGCTTCAACAGATTTTCTTATATATTCAAACTGTGGTGCTAAATCATCGGGTGCCTCGGACCTATTTGCCTTATAATCAGAATAGATCTCATTTCTAAAAGTTTTTCTTGCGGAATCAAAGATGACAGCAAAATGTGTGGGCTTTTGAAGATTTTCTTTGGATTTTGAGTCTTCTAGTAATTTGAAAAGCATACTACAAAAACCACTAACTGCGCCAACTGGTAAACCATCACTTTTTCGTGTTAGAGGTGGTAATGCATAATAAGCTCTAAAAATATATCCAGAACCATCTATTAAGTAAAAATGGTCTGTTTTTTTAATTTTGTTCATTAAATAATATTATCTTAATTAATTTATATATTATAAATGTATTAGCATTCATGAATACAAAAAATATACTTTCGTTAAAAACTTAAAAAAAATTTATTCTAGTAAAGAAACTGGTGCTACTCATGCATTAAGTAATTTAAACTTAGACGTGAAAGAAGGTGAAATTTTTGGATTACTTGGTCCTAATGGAGCTGGAAAAACAACTTTTATAAACATCTTAGCAGGAACTGTTATTAAGACTGAAGGCCAAGTAAGTGTGTGTGGTTTTGATTTAGATAAAGATCCAAGACAAGTAAGAGCCTCAGTAGGAATTGTTCCACAAGAGATTAACCTTGACCCTTTTTTTAGTCCAAAAAAACTTCTTGAATTGCAGGCTGGTCTTTATGGAGTAAAAAAGAAAGATAGAATTACAGATACAATCTTAAAACTAGTTGCTTTAGAAGATCAAGCAAATAGTTATGCTAGAGGTCTTTCAGGAGGTATGAAAAGAAGGCTTCTTATGGCAAAGGCTCTGGTCCATCAACCTCCAATAGTGTTTTTAGATGAACCTACCGCTGGGGTTGATGTAGAATTGAGAAAAAATTTATGGAAAAATGTAAGAATGTTGAATGATCAAGGTGTTACCATAATTTTAACAACTCACTATCTAGAAGAAGCTGAGGAAATGTGTGATCGAATAGCTATTCTTAATAAAGGCAATGTAGTTGCTCTAGATAGTACAAAAAATCTTTTAAATAAGATCCAGACAAAAAAGATAACTTTTAAGACTGACAAGAAAGTGACTATTAATGATGGTGACTTAGATACTCTTAAAATTATTTCAATTTTAGAAAATGAAATATGTGTTTCTTACGAAAAAAACAAAATTAAAATTGAAGAATTAATGAATTTGATTAAGAAAAATAATGTCCAAATAACAGATATATCTACTGATGATGGAGATTTAGAGGATGTTTTTTTGAGACTAATAAAAAACTAGATTAATTTGATAATAAATAGTAAATCTAGCTTATGGAAATATTAAAAACTAATTCATATTATAAAGCCTTAAAAATATTTTCTGCAATATTTTTAGGTTCAGTTGCGCTGACAGTTTCTGCAAAATTAAAAATACCCTTTTACCCTGTTCCAATGACAATGCAGACTTTTGTTGTTCTTTTTTTAGGGATAGCATTAGGATACAAAATTGGTCTTGCAACAATATCTCTTTATTTATTTGAAGGAATAATAGGTATTCCAGTATTTTCCAATTCTCCTGAAAAAGGTATTGGTTTAGTTTATTTTATGGGTCCTACAATGGGTTATTTACTAGGATTTTTATCAGCAGTTTATCTAGCTAGTTTTATAAATGTTAAAGATAATTTATTTATAATTTTTACAAAACTAATTATTTCAGTTTCAACAATTTATTTACTTGGGGTTCTTTGGCTTGGTAATTTAATAGGTTGGGAAAAACCAATAATTGAGCTGGGTGTTACACCTTTTTTATTAGCTGAGTTATTTAAGATTTGTCTTTTAACTTTACTTGTAAAACAGATTATTAAAATTAGAAACTTTATCTAGGTGACCTCTTAGATAAAATTCGTTGCAAAGTTCTCCTATGCATTTGTAATCTTCTAGCTGTTTCGGATACATTTCTATTACATAGTTCAAAAACTCTATGAATATGTTCCCACTTTACTCTATCTGCAGACATGGGGTTTTCAGGTGGTTCTGCTTTTTTTTCTGGGTCTGCCAATAATGCTTTTTCAACATCATCTGCATCAGCTGGTTTTGCAAGATAATCAATTGCTCCCTCTTTGATAGCAGCAACAGCTGTAGGGATGTTCCCATACCCTGTAAGCATTATAATCCTGCTTGTAGAATTGGAGTTTTGTATTTGCTTTACAACTTCAAGTCCATTTCCATCGGCCAATCTTAGATCAACAACTGCAAATGCTGGTTTTTTTTCTTTTACAGACTGGATCCCTTTTTTTACACTCTCAGCTTGAATAACTTCAAAACCCTTTTTTTCCATTGCTCTTCCAAGTCTTTCTCTAAATGGATTATCATCATCAACAATTAACAGTGATTTATCCTCGAAATCACTTAGTTTTTTTAGATTATTTTGTTCAGGCATAGGGTTAATATGGTGGTTAATTTTTTAATTTCAACAGCAATTATTTGCTTTACATTAACAGACTTAGGGCTTAATTCTGCGATTATATAAAGCTTTTAAACATTGTTTAAAAACTTTTTTTTATTAAATTTTTTTTGGGGTCATAAAATGCAAAAATTTAAAACAGTTGATCAGCTTGTAAATCAACTGAAACCGGAAAAGCCAGTTTATTGTATCAGAAAAAAATCGATACATGCAGCCTCTAAAACTTTCCAAAATAAATTTCCTGGTAAAATTCTGTATGCTGTCAAAACTAACCCTCACCCTGAAGTATTAAAAACCATAATTGAAAGTGGAATTGAAAATTTTGATGTTGCCTCAATTCAGGAAATTAAAGATATAAGAGCTATTAAACAAAATGCAAAATGTTCCTATATGCACACTGTCAAAAGTAGAGAAAGTATAAAAGAGGCTTATTTTGATTATAACGTGAAAACATTTTCGTTAGACACAAAAGATGAGCTAATAAAGATTTTAGAGTCAACTAATCAGGCAAAAGATTTGGAGCTGTTTGTAAGAGTTGCAGTGTCAAATGAACATGCAGAAATAGATTTGTCAAAAAAATTTGGTGCTCTTGGATCAGAAGCTTCTGCGCTATTAAGACTTACAAAACAATATGCAAAAAAAATTGGTTTAAGCTTTCATGTTGGTTCACAATGTATGCATCCAATTTCATATGCAAAAGGAATAACTGAAATAGGGAATATAATTAAAAAAACTAAGATTTTACCAAACTATATAAATATTGGTGGGGGATTTCCTGCAATTTACCCTGATCTAATTCCACAATCTTTAGATAATTATTTTGAAGAAATAAAAAAAAGTTTAGAAAATTTAAAATTAGAAAAAATTCCAGAAATCATGTGTGAACCTGGAAGAGCGTTAGTTGCAGAAAGCGGTTCAACAATTGTAAGAGTAAATTTGAGAAAAAAACAAAAACTTTATATAAATGAAGGTACTTATGGAACTCTTTTTGATGCTGGTACTCCAAATATAGTTTACCCTTCTCGTTTAGTTAAAAGTGGAAAAATAATATCAAAAAAATTAACTGCTTTTGATTTTTATGGACCAACTTGTGACAGCATGGATTACATGAAAGGTCCATTTTTACTTCCAAATAACATTAAGGAAAATGACTATATAGAATTAGGTCAACTAGGTGCGTATGGTCTTACTTTCAGAACTCAATTTAATGGTTATTATTCTAATGAGATATATGAAGTTGAAGATGACCCTATAATGACAATGTATGATTATGATATTAATAAAGCTGAATTAGTAGCTTAATGTCAGAAAATAAAAATCTAGGCCATAACAGTAAAAAGGATTTCTTAAAAAATCCAGTTGAACATATTGATATCACCTCCTTTGATGCTAGAGATATCATTTCCTCAATGAAAAAAATGTCTTTTGTTTCAAGAGAGACTGCTAATGCTGCTAATATCTTTAACGAAATGATTAAAGATAAAAACTGTACAATATTTTTAACACTTGCAGGCTCAACATCTGCTGCAGGATGTATGGGTATTTATAAAGATTTAGTAAAATATAATATGGTAGATGCAATTATTGCTACAGGAGCTTCAATAGTTGATATGGATTTTTTTGAGGCCTTGGGATTTAAACATTATCAGGGTTCACAATTTCAAGATGACACAGAACTGCGAAAAAATTATATTGATAGGATATATGATACCTATATTGATGAAGATGAATTACAAGAATGCGATAAAAGGATATCTGAAATAGCAGACTCCCTTGAAGCAAGAAGCTACACCTCTAGAGAATTTATATACGAAATGGGAAAATATTTAAAAAAAAATTCAAAAAAAAAGGACTCTTTAATTGAAACTGCATATGATCATAATGTGCCAATATTTTGTCCAGCGTTTACTGATTCAAGTGCTGGTTTCGGCTTGGTCATTCACCAAGAAAAAAATCCTGAAAAACATATGACTATCGACTCGATCAGAGAATTTCGCGAATTAACTGAAATCAAAATACAATCAAAAGGCTCGGGTCTTTTTATGATTGGAGGTGGAGTTCCAAAAAATTTTGTACAAGATACTGTTATTTGTGCAGAACTTTTAGGCAAAGAAGTTGAAATGCATAAATATGCTGTTCAAATTACAGTGGCTGACTCAAGGGATGGGGCTTGCAGTAGCTCCACATTAAAAGAAGCTAGCTCTTGGGGTAAAGTAGACATTACAAAAGAACAAATGGTTTTTGCTGAAGCTACTAGTGTTTTACCTTTAATTGCAAGTGATGCATACCATAGAGGTGATTGGAAAAATAGAACGAGAAAAAATTTCTCAAAAATATTTAAATAAATTGAAATATCTATCAAATAAAAATGGATTTCTAGGGATCGACAATAGTGTAAATTTCAAAGAGAAGGTGGTCGTTGTTCCCTTTGGTTTAGAAAAAACTGTTAGCTATGGTGGTGGTACTCGTAATGGTCCAAAAGAAATTATCAAAGCATCTCACCAAGTAGAGCTATACGATGAGGAATTGCAATGCGAGCCATACAAAAAAATTGGCATAAAAACATTAAAGCCTTTCAAGATTGATAAAGATATCAAAAAAGCATTAAAAAAAATGTCTGATATAAATAATGAAATTTTACAAAAAAATCTTTTTCCTATGACTTTTGGTGGTGAACATTCAATTACACCTGGGTGTATTGCACCATTTGTAAAAAAGCATAAAAAAATATGCTTATTACACTTTGATGCACATGCAGATTTAAGAGAGAGTTATAATGGTGAAAAGTTTTCACATGCTTCAGCAATTAAAAGGTGCTTAGATCACAAAAATGTATCCATTATCTCTTTTGGAATAAGAAATATTTCCCAAAGTGAAATACCTTTTTTAAAAAATAACTCGTCTAGAATAAATATTTTTTGGGCTAAAGATAAAAATAAATGGGATTTAAAAAAGTTTAAAAAGTTAATAAAAAATAAAACTGTTTACTTAACATTTGATGTTGATGGGCTAGACTCAAGTATTATGCCTGCAACTGGTACACCTGAACCTGGTGGATTATTATGGGATGAAACTTTAAATATTATAAGAATAGCAGCAAAAAATTCCAAGATAGTTGGTGCTGATATCAATGAGCTTTCACCTATAAAAGGTTTTAATTCTTATAATTTTTTAGTAGCAAAGCTTGCTTATAAAATTTTATCTTATAAGTTTTTACTTTAAATTTTTGACGTCTTAAATACCCCTAATAATAACCTGAATGGGATTAACATTATTAATGCTACGAATACTTTAATTGACAAATCTCCAAAAGATAAAGTTACCCAAGGTACGCCAGTTCCATAAAATGCAACTGAAAAAAATAAAAAAGTATCAACGGTAGAGCCAATCAGTGAAGATGTTAATGGTGCAACAAACCATTTTTTTTTTCTCAATCTATCAAATATTTGAACATCTAATAATTGTGCTATAAGAAAAGCTAGACCAGAGCCTATTGCTATCCTAATAGAAATTAAGTCTGTAAAATTCGTTGAAAATAAAATTGTAAATATAATTCCAATTACAAAACCAATATATACGATTTTTCTAGCTATCATTTTTCCATACGATCGATTTGCTAAATCTGTAATCAAAAATGCAACTGGATAACTAAAAGCTCCATATGTTAGTACTTTTTCTAGTCCATAATATTGAACAGGAAATTGAACCAAATAATTAGATAATAAAACAACAACTCCCATCAGAAATGAGAGAAGTAAAAACACTTTGCTCATTAAACTGATTTAACTGTGGCTGTTTTTTTAAATGGTGATTTTATTAATATACTTTTCTTCAATTTTTTAAGTCTAGGAGATATGTCTTTATTTTTTACACTTTTTAGAAATTGGTCAAAAGTTCCTTTTTTATCTACTGATCTCACTCCAGCATTACTAACAGTTAGCTTTAGACTTTTTTTTAAAAGTTCACTTGTAAATTTAACTTTTTTTAAATTTGGTAAAAATCTTCTTTTAGTCTTGTTGTTAGCATGACTAACATTATGACCTTTCATAGGGATTTTTCCAGTTAGTTCACATTTTTTAGACATAATATTTAGTGACTATATAAGATGTGGTAATGAAATCGTCAAGCTTATTAAAGTTGATTGGTGTGATTTCTACCTATTATTTCTTTAAAACTCTTTACACCTTCATTAATTAATATTTTTTTAAGCTCTTTTTTTATCTTTCTAACAACACTGGGCCCTTGGAAAACCATTCCAGTATAGAGTTGAACAAAACTAGCTCCAGCTACAAATTTTCTATATGCACTTTCTCCTGAATCCACTCCACCAACTCCAATTATTTCAATTTTATCTTTTAACAATTTGTAAAATTTACCTATTAATTTATTAGATATATCTTCTAAAGGTTTTCCTGAAAGTCCACCCTTTTGATGTTTTGTAACATCCTCTAATTTTTCTCTATTACTCGCTGTTGTATTTGAAACAATTATTGCTCTTACTTTATATTTTATTAATGTTTTGCTAATACTCTCAATTTGTTCGTCTGGTATATCTGGTGAAATCTTAACTACTATTGGTATCTTAGACTTTAATTTAATCTTTTCAGCCTCAAGTGTTTCGAGTAATTCATTAAATTTTGAATCATCGTGAAAACTTCTAAGGTTTTCTGTGTTAGGTGAGGAAATATTAATAGTAATATAATCAGCAACATTATGAAATTTTTTAATTCCAATCAAATAATCATTCAAACGATTTTCACTATCTTTATTTGGCCCTATATTGATCCCCAACAACCCCTTGCTTGGATTGGATCTAATTCTAGCATTTACATCGTCTGCACCAAAGTTATTAAATCCTAGCCTATTTATCAGTGCTTGATCTTTTACCAAACGAAATACTCTTGGTTTTTGATTTCCATATTGTTTAAGAGGTGTAACAGTTCCAACCTCAACAAATCCGAACCCAAGTTTAAATAATGAATTGTAAACTTCAGCATTTTTATCAAATCCGGCAGCCATCCCAATAGGATTATCTATTTTTTTACCAAATAAATCAGTTTGAAATATTGGGCTATCTTTATTTTCATCAAAAAAATTAGGTGTCAAATTAAGTTTCAATGATTTAATTGCTAAATCGTGTGCTATCTCCGGGTCAACTTTAAAAATTAAAGATCTAATTTTTGAAAACATTATTTTATTTTTTCTCTTATTAATTCTTTAGTTTCACTTACTCCAAAAAAACTTATAAAAAAACCCATCCTTGGACCATTTTCATCGCCAAAAACTACCTCGTAAATTAATTTAAACCAATCTCTAAGATTTTCAGAATAGCCGTTTTCTTTACCAGTTGAATAAATTAAGGTTTGAATTTCTTCTGGTGACATTTGGTCATTACATTTATCAAGATTTTTCAATAATGCCTCTAAAACCTTTTTTTCTTCAGAATTTGGTTTTTTATATTTCTTTTGCAATTTTATAACATCATTAAAATATTTAATTGCATAACTAATTAAGTTATCAAAAATTGGATGGTTTTCTTCTTTAATACCTTTTTTATATTTCTTTACAAATTTCCAGAGTAACTCTTTGGTATCTGCATTACTTGTTTCTACTAAATTCAAAAGCATTGAAAAACTCATAATCATCTCTTCATCAGGACAATTACCATTATGAACGTGCCACGCAGGGTTCATTAATAATTGAAGTTCATCTTGATCTTTTGCTTTTTGTATAAATTCTAAATATTCATCTACAGTTTTTGGAACTATTTCTTTGTATAATTTTTTTGCTCTTTTTGGATTTTGATACATATACAATGACAGACTTTCTGGAGAAGCATAATCTAACCATTGATCAATGGTTATCCCATTACCTTTTGATTTTGAGATTTTTTCACCTTTTTCATCTAAAAATAATTCATAAGCAAAACCTGATGGATTTGTTTTTCCTATTAATCTAATTATTTTTGATGATAATATTGCACTTTCAATCAAATCCTTACCATACATTTCAAAATCAACATCCAGTGCAAACCATCTCATTGCCCAATCAACTTTCCATTGAAGTTTACAGTTTCCATCTAGAATACTTATCTCAAGTTTTTTTCCGTTATTATCAAAAATAATTTTTGATTTATCTTTTATTATTTCCGCCACAGGAATTTCTAAAACTTTTCCAGTCTCTGGACATATTGGTAAAAATGGACTGTAACTTTTTTGTCTTTCTTTTCCGAGTGTTGGTAAAATTATATCCATTATACCCTGATAGTTTTCCAATATAATTTGTAGTGTTGAATTAAATGTTCCATTTTTATAAAGTACAGTTGAACTTTTAAAATTATAATTAAAGTTAAATTTATCTAAAAAATTTTTTAACATTTCATTATTATGTTCTCCAAAACTATTAAATTTTTTAAATGGGTCGGGTACTTGTGTTAGTGGTTTATGTAAATTACTATTTAAAAGCTCTTGATTTGGCACGTTCTCAGGAACTTTTCTTAAACCATCCATGTCATCAGAAAAAGTTATAATCTCTGTTGGTACATCTGTAAGTTGTTTAATT
>JGI20158J14315_10000781_pt1 | contig 23897 bp, 22 predicted proteins | sample COG_08_FD_14315 | JGI IMG/M metagenome (IMG submission 14315)
TTTCTTCTTCTCCATCAAGATCACCTAATTCAACATTTTCTTCATCTTGTTCAGTAATTTCAGCTAAAATTTCATTACGAAGATATTCTTTAAATTGAGATTTTTTAACTTTACCTTCCATTTTCATGCCTTTTTGTAACTTTTGAGTTTTTTCTAACTCATCATTAAATTCGGCTTGTTGGTCAATTTTATCTTGAGAGACTTCATTCATTTTTAGAATTTCAGTCTTTAAATATTCTTTAAATTCAGATCTTTTCATTTTATTATTTTTTAGATTTAGCAGCCTTTTTACCCCATGTTTTACCTTTACCTTTATCTTTACATTTTGAAGGAGTGGGTTTACAAGCAGGGTAAGAGCGCTTTTCACCTTTTTTTCTACCACATGATTTATAACCTGTTACTTTTCCATCTTTACGAATGGGAGCATTACAATCTACCCATCCTCCACCTTTACCAGGAGCACCTGATCTTTTAAACCAGTTGCGTAAAGTTTCTTTTGCTTTTTCTTGGAGCATGGTTTGAGTTTCTTCTTTCAAACCTTTCCAAATATTACCTTTACGACACCTAACAACAGCACCACTTTTATATGCAGATGCTTTTTTAAATTTACGGTCTGCTATACGAAGGCATCTATCACGTTTTTTCTTTTTTTCAGAAAGAACAGATTTAATTGTTTCTTTAACAACATGTTTATCCAGGAGATGTCCTAAATCTACTTGAAACAATGTTTCATCATCTATTTCAATTTTTTTTTCTTGGAGAGCCATGTTATTGATAAATATGTTAGATTATTTAATTTTTAATCCTTCTAAATATTCAAGTCCTTCTTGTAATTCTTGTTTAAGTTTTTCTTTATCAAACCCACCTTTCCAATTTTCTTTATCACCTCTTTCAGTGATATATCCCTCACTAGTTTCATTAAACTTTTCCTGTATAAAAGCCTTATATTCTTTTTGAATGTTACTTATATTTTGATTATGCATATCATTAAAATACTTTTCTGCTTTTCCTTCTTTTTTAAGTTGGGCTTCGTAATCTATAACACAATGGAAACATTTTTGGTATGCTGGAAATACTTTTTTATCAAGATGTTTTTTCATTAAAATATTACATTCAGGACAAAATAAGGGCATTTTACCCATTTTTCTGAATTTATCCATTTTAGTAATATTTTGTTTAAGCCCATTCTTAATAGTCCAAGTGCGGCCATTCTCTTTCCAAACATCACCTTCTTTATGGTGTTCATATTTTTTAGTGTAACCAATCCCTTCAGTTGTACGAGCCTTAGTATCACCCGTAATAAGATTACGGGCACGTTGAACGTCTTTTTTAGAGAATTCTTTTTTTAGAATATTATCATTCATCTTTTAAAACCTTTTATTTGCTTTTTAGTTGCTACATCCATCATAGTTTTTAACATAGTTAATCTTTTATTGATTAAACCTTGCATTAGTTCAAGAGTTTCAATGTCAAATTCGTCATTGATAGTATTTATAAAATCTTTAGTTTTCATTTTTTATTGATTTTTTATTGAATCTTCCCAGTTTCTGAAAAGTATATTACCATTTTCGTATGCTTCACGTTCAATTCTATCTAAATTTCCATCTTCATTAGTGTTGGTAGTTTGGTTGTGGTTTAAAGTACCATTTAAATTTTGATGGTGATGAATTAATTCGTGTGCATATGAACGTAATATATCTTTGGGGTGTCTCCCCATTGTGTATAATGCAACTAATTGGGTATTAGGATCATAATAAGCTGTTCGACCTAGTAAATCATTAGCATTTTCAATGTCATTACTAATAAATTTAACTTTAGGGTAAGGACGAAGATTCAAACCATTATTTTCCATGTATTGAGTTAAAGAAGCAATTGAAGGAGTTAAATCTTCTTTTAATATTTTATAGCCGGAACCATATGGGGATGATTTTTGATTATGATTAGGAGCTGTATTTTCATTTATTGTCATTATAGTATCATATGATTTAGATTTTAAATCATTTAATTGACCTATAATATCCGCTCTTCGTAAAACTTTAAACGCTAAATTTTCTACGCTATATTCACCTCCTTTTTCTAGGCCTGATGAGCGCATATTTCTTAAACGTTCTTTGATTTTGTCTACTTTAGTAATTACTTCTTCGTATTTTTCTTTATCATACAAATCCTGTACGTCTTCTGTTTGGGATATATAATCTTCAGCTTTAGTAGAAATATCATCTTTATCGATCATTACTTCCTTTTTCTTAGGAACAACAATCCATTTATCATTTAAAATTGAGTAAAGGCCTGATGCTGTGTGGCTTTCACCCTCATTTTCAACATAAACTTCTACAGGGAAGCCATAAATAGTAATATCGTGAGCATCATTCCAAATGCCTTTTTTAGCCATAAAGTAATTTCTTACAAATTCTTCATCATCATCTACATCTGAAAAATCTAATACTAAGTGAAGATCAAAGTCTGAGAATTTAGACCAGTTATAGTTGGCTAGGCTACCTGTTAACTTAATATCTTTTAATTTAACATTTTCAGGTAAATCTAATGATTCAAAGAAATCTTGGGCAATTTCAAGTAATTTTTCTCTAACTTCAGGTTTTAATTTTTCCCCATCCCAAACGTCTTGAACTAGGGTATCTTGAATATCAAAGCTATTAATTACATCTGTTGGGATTACCTCTAAAAGGAATTCTTTAACACTTTTCTTTTGTTTATTTAGACGTTGTGTTTTCTTTTTAGAAGCTTCTTTACGTTTTGTGATATAGTCTAAAGCGGATTTTAGACGTTCTTTAACCTCAGGTTTTTTAGATCTACCATATGCTGCTCTAACTCTTTGATGTATTAAGTTTATAACCTGAGATTGGCGAGCATGAGATTTATTTTTAAATGAGGTTTTGTTTAAAGTATCAACTATATCCTGTCTAGTAGAAAATTTAATACCTACTGTATCTTTAGGATCTTCATCTGTGTATAACCTTCTGCCACTACCTTTTGGTTTTTTACCTGTACCTTTTTTAGGATCAGCTTCATTTACAGTGTTAATACCACTTCCAAAATTAACATAATTAGTAAATTGAGCAGTATTACTAACTTGGGATAAACCTTTTAATACTATTTGAGCTGTTTGTTTACCTTTATTAGAAAGTGGGGAAGGAGTCTCATTATCTCTTAAGGATTCATAATGAAGTTTAACTTCTTTTAGATTACCAACAGTATCAATGTCACCTTTTTCCATAGCTACATCAAGTAATTTTTGAGTATAACCAATCATGGCTGAGTAGAAATCTGTTTGTTGTCCAGGTTCTGCTAATTCAATTCCTGTATCTATAATATCTTTTGCTACTCCAGGATTGGCTTGAAGGCTACCTGCTACTGATAAAAGGATGGATAAGGTAAGCATACCTTTTCTTCCATATGATTTAATTTTTTCTTTAAGTTTGTTTAAATCTACTTCTTGTAAATTATTTACTTCACTTAAAATATCATCTACAATATCTTGTTCTTTAGAAGATAACCCTTCAAATTGAGCAGAAGGTAAATTCTTCTTAGCCCAGTCTGTGTATATTTTTTTTACTTTAGCTTCTTCATCAGAGGATAACTCTTCTGCTCTTTCATCTAAGAAATCATCAATTGCCTTAGTTAAAGTAATTTTTTTAGTTTTTGCTTTTTTATATAGACCTTGAACAAAAGCAGGAATTTCATAATCTAAAGTAAGATAATCATACAATGGGAGATCATCTTGATCTACCCCACCTGGTTTCATTTCTTTATTAGGATTACGATATTGAGAAACGTGTTCTAATTCATGTCTTACGGCATCCTTAATTTCGGGAATTAATTCATTATATGCTGTTGGGAATGAATCTGGGTTGTAGTTAATTTGGATTGCTATTCCATCTCCATCACCAGCTGCATTTACTATAAAAGGAATAGGACCTAATTCATCAAAAGGTGTTGGGTAAAAATAGGTTTCCAATTCAAAGGTATCACCATCTAACTCACCTGCATCTTCAAATGTTGTTTCAAACTTTTCATCGAAAGTATCTTTAAAAACATTTACTACCATACGAGATATCATAGTAACTTCAGCATCATATTTACCTTCTTCAAGTGGTAAAATAGGTGTTTGAGATAAAAAATTTTTCTTACGCATAATAGTTTTAGCAATAGCTTTATTTGCTATTTTCATAAAAGGAATATTAATATTAGTTTCTTTATCCTTAGCTACTACTTCTTTATATTTTTTTAAGAATTCAATAAATTCGTCTTTTTTATCTGAAAGTTTTTCGAAAAAATCTTCTAACTCATAAGGTTCTATGTCAGGGTAATTTCTAGGATCATTTAATCTATCAAAAAAATGTTGACCTGAAAGATCTATATCTACGTCGGGTTGCATTTTATCGTCTGCAAAATCTTCTATAAATTCTACTTCTGTTTCATCAAATTCAGGTTTGAATGAAATACGTTCCTCTAATCCTAACGTAGCTAATTTAGTATAATATTGGGGGTCTTCATCTAAATGATCTAAAGCAATTTTTAAAGCTATTTGGGGATCATCAGTATGTTCTTTTTCTACTTCAATCCCTTTCCTTAACTCTTCTTTATCATATTTATGTTTATATTCTTTAACTATATCCGTAAGCATATCCCAAATTTCATCTATTTCAGGAATATTTGGGAGAAATTGAGCAAATGTTTCTTTATCTTTAGCTAATAATGCTTGCCTAGCCTTAGTACCACTAACTGAGCCTCCTGTTATTATTTCTTTAACTTTAATATTAGAATAATCACCTTTACGAAGGGATTTAGTACGATTTGCTATGTCTTGAAAATCATTCTCATTACCTTCTCGAGCTCCTATAAACCAATAAACTTCTTTATCAGGATTTTTTTTAGCATAAGAATATATAGCACCGATAGGGGGTTTATTATCTGGGGATGCCATTACTCTTACTTTATTAGGAAGAGATTTTTTATATATATTCCAAATAGCAAGTGATTCTTCTTGACTAATTGAATTTCGAGTTCCACTACCTACTAATATAATAAAAGCATCCATTTCAGGATTTTCTTGTAAAGCACGTTTTACTACTTCTAAGTGACCTGATGTAGGTGGTTTAAATCCTCCCCCAAACATTCCGATTATTTTTTTCTTAGAAGATTCGTCTTCACTTATAATACCTTCTATTAATGCTTTAACTAAATCGTTCATGCTAAAAAGGATTTTAATTTAGATTGTGCTTCTTCAGCTGATACTGAATTGGTTACTACATTTTTTATAAACTTATCGTTTAACATAGTTTTTATTTCTTCAGCATCTTTAGCTTTACGAGCATCTGAACTAGCTTGTTGTTTAGGTGTTTTGAGTTTAGTTCCTTTAGGTTTAAAAGGATCAAGATATGTTTTCATTATATCTTCTAAATCCGAGATTTCTTGGTCTTCTAAAGTATTAGCTACTGAAGTGAAATTAGAACCAAATAGATCTTGATAAGGTTTAAAATTTTGAGTTACGTCTTTCCAAGTTTTCATTACAATGCCTGGGGCTAAGCTTCTGTCTTTGCCATCAGATTTTTCATATCTATCTTGATTTTGTTTTAAAGAACGTTCTAAATCAGTATAAACATAAAGCATGAATACTTCATATCCTGCTTCTTCTAATTCAGTTTTTAATTTAGATGTTTGTTTATATGAAGCTCCTGTACCATCTAATATAAAGGATTGTTTTTCTTCAATAGTATTGGCTACATCTTGTTTAAATTCTTTATTAGCTGCCCCCATAGCAATGGCTTGTTGGCTTCTTTCTTCAGGGGTAGCATTTTTTAAATCTAATGTTATATTAGCTTTTTTTAACATAGGGACATAAATGTCATCTACGTTTAATACTTTTAAACCTCCTAAGTCTAAACCCCTTAAGATATATCCTTTTCCTGCTCCGGGGGCTCCTGCTAATATGATAGCTTTGGGTTTACCTTGTATTTCTTTTAAAATATCATATAATTTCATAAAAAGTATTTGTTATAAATATTACAAATCCCTTTTAGCTGTGGTGCGAAATTCTGTAAATGCAGGCTTATGTTTTGGGTTTTCAATATCAAATAATTGTCGTACCGCTCTATAAATGTTAAGGTTTTCTTCTTGCGATCTAGATGATTCGTACATTTCCCATCCTTTACCTTGCATAACACCCTTTTTAGGGCCTCTCTTAGAAGACTTTAACCATAATACACCAGTACGATCTGCTTTTTTACCAAAACATTCTTCAAAACATTGGGCGTAAATAGCTGTTTGTAAATCATAGGTAGTTTGTAAATGGTTAGATGTTTTAAAATCTATAACCCACAATTCACCATTTATTTCACAAACCATATCACAGGTTCCTGCAATTTTAAGTTTATCAGAAAATAAATGAACTTCAGCTTCAATTAATGTAGGTTTATATTCTTCCCAAAAATCAACAAATCGTAAAAACATCTGCCATACTAAAGTAGGATACATAGGAATACCATATTCTAAAAATTTTAATTCCTCACCATTTAGGTAGGCTTCAATCATTTCGTGAACTTGTGTACCTTCTTCACTTGCTTTTTTTACAATATATTCTGAAGCGTATCCTACTTTTTTAAGCCAATCCTCAAAAAATTTACCTTTGGGATAATGACTTAATACATAAGTTACAGAAGGATAATATTCACCATTTCGTTGATAATATCTACCATCTGGTAATGTAATTTGTTTGTGGTCATCAGAAATTTCTAAGATTCGACCGTAGTGCTTTTTTAAAGTACTCATATAAATAATTTTTTACTCAAAAGCCCCGATAAAGTTAATGGGGTTGACTTTTGAATTAGTTTGGTAAAAAGTTCAAATCCCATCTCGCTAGGATCTTTATCATCCATCTCTAACAAATGAACTTCTTTACCTTCATCCATGAATTTTTCACAGAATTTTAAGGATGATTTAATAGCATCACTATCAAGTGCAATATATATTTTTTCAACCTTAGAAGAAACAATTTTTTTCATTAGGTTAGTTTGTATATTTTTTCCTAACAGCGGGATTGCATTTCTTTTGATGGCTATGGCATCAAATGGTCCTTCACATAATACCAATGGGCTATTCCAGTTTATAAACATTTCGAATGGCACAATATCACGCGATACTGATGGATTTTTGTATTTACGGAAAGGCTGTTTTTCAAAGCTACGAGCTGTAAAATAGTTTAAATTACCATTAACATCATATGAAGGAATAATAATCATATTTCGATATTCTCCTTCTTCACAATAACCCATATGGTACTTAATCATATCTTCCATTGTAATTCCTCTTTTCTTTAAATAAGTTAAAGCATGCCTAGCCATTAAGCTGGAAGGATTATCAATAAAAGGAGTATATTCTTTGGGGAGGTGAAGATTGTTTTTAATAGTTGTTTCTTCAACAAAAGATCCTTGGGGGATTAATCTTTTAGCCTCTTCAATTTTATCATATGCCTCAATTTTCTTAAGAAGATTAGGTATGGTTTTACCCCTAGTATTACAAACCCAACAATGCCAAGGGTTATGTCCCTTTTTATTTTCTGTAAAATTCACCTCCATTTTGGGTTTGTGGTGTTTACAAAATGGACAGTGGTAAGCATGGTTACCTCTGGATGTTTGTTTACCTTTTCCTAGGACAGAGTCCATTAAAGATACTAGTAATTGATTTACCATTAGGGTAAATATACGAAATATAATTTAAGGAGCAAAGTCTGATGTGAAAAATTTACCTAATATATTATCATTATAATACAAATCAGGATTTTCTAACACTTCAAGTTGAAAAAGATATTTAGTTTCGAGATATGTAAGATGTTTTTTATTAGAAGCTGTTTGGATAATTTGTTTTTGCAAACTTTCTAACGTAACTTCTCCTTTGCTGATTTGGTTTTTGAGGTGTGAATTAGATCCATAATATTTTTTCCAATCACTTTCTTTTTGAACTATTTTAAATGTTTTTCTTCTCCCACGTCCCGTCTGTTCAGATAATTCTACTTTAGTAAGTTTTTTCTTTTGATTGTGATATAAAACTTTTTTACCCACATATTTTTTGCCCTCGGGGGTAATTACTTCATAAACAAATCCAAATGTGTTTTGTGGAAACTGTGATATGTCTATAATTTCTTTTCCATTATATAACCAATTCATATTTTATTATTGTAATTTTATAAAGTGAGAGGATGGGAAAAATCCCCAATCAGAAGTACCTCTTTTCCAATAAGTTAGTTGACCCATTATAACATGGTTTGCATTATTATCTGCACCTGTAATACTTACAGAATTACCTTGAGGGTCATATAAAGTTTCGTTTACTGTACCCCCATTTAATTTATATCTACATTTTAGAGTAGCAGGCCCACTTGTTGCCGCAAATATCTTCATTCCAAATAAGAATACATCTCCTGGGTAGTAACTTCCAGTAATTGTATCAGACATTTCTATGATAATATCAGAGGTACCATCTACATTATCTATACTTCCTTCCCAAAAAGATTGAGAAGTGCTATCAAAGGTTACTGTTCTTTCTCCCGAACTATAATCTAAAGTCCCACCATCAATTTTTCCCATCATCATTCGCCCTCCTGCAATGACTTTTAAGGCTCCTGCAGTAGTTCCACTTACAACCTTACGAGGAGTAGCTCCTGTATTATTAAATCCACCTCCTACTAAATGGGTATCATCATTTACCCCCAAAGCCGCGTTTTCAATTAAACCATCAGCATTAAATGTGGTATGTTCAGTGACGCCCGATCCATTATTAACCTTAAAAACTAATCTAGCAGGTTTACTACTAGCTCCCCAAGAACCTGTTGCTTCCCCTACTATGACTATACCATCAGTAAATCCTGAACCATAATAGCCCTGAAGTGTTAATTGGGCAAAATCGTTACCACCAGCTAAACTAGTATCATCATTTTTTAGTATTAAACCAGGTTTTCCATCTGTAGATTCAATAACCAATGTATTAAAACTATCATCAAAAGTTAATCTATTTGATCCTGATATTGTAGTAGTGGAATTTGCAAATGTTACTTGATTTGCTACTAAATCAACAGCTACAGAAGTACCTGAGGAACCTGAGCTACCTGAAGTACCTGAAGAACCTGATGAACCTGCATCACCACTTGTACCTGAAGAACCTGAACTACCTGCATCACCACTTGTACCTGAAGAACCTGAACTACCTGAAGTACCTGAGCTTCCTGAAGAACCACTTCCACCCCCTGTTTGAGTTTTTACTGAGGTTCCATCTAATACTAAAATAGTTGATACACCTGTAGCACTGTCAAGATCTAAAAGGGTAAGAGGTCCATCTACTTCTAAACTTCCACTTATAGTAATATCATAATCTTCTGAGCCGTTAAGAGCCTCTATTGATTGACTTAATTGGGCCGCAAAAAGAGTTGAACCATCTGCTATGCCTGTATTTGATAATGTTTTTGCCATTTTATCTGTCTATATTGATAAATATTGTAGTATCTGTAGTTTGTGAAGTTGGAAGGGGTTGCGCTAATTTTCCTACTGCTAATAATTCTTGATTATTGTTATATAATCCAACAGTAGTAACAAAAGGAGAAAATGCTGATGAAGTAACAAAATCGTTATAAGTAGCACTTCCTGAATCTAGTATTTTATTTTGTCCTTTAAGTGTTGAGGAAAGTAAACTAGGATTTAATGAATAATTAAATTCACTAGAATTTATAGTACATTTGTATTGAGTTTCTAAAATATCATAAGAAGAACTAAAGGAACAAGTTATTTCATTTCCTTCACTAATAAAGTTAGAAACAAAATTTAAATCATCAGTAGGACCATAAATACTAGTTCCAAATGTCGCTTCCCCATACTCAACACCTCCATCATCACCAGGGGTCCCATCACTTGTAATTATAGCTAACCCTTGGTTATATATTATATTACCACATATATTACTATTAAATATTAAATTTCCTTCACCATCATCTGTAATAGTAGCATTACTACCTGAAATTAATTTGAAGGATTTGGGTTGGATTCTATTTCCATATAGTTTAGAAGCTATTGATATAACTCCCACACTCTCACCACTCCCAGTAGGAAAATACTTAGAAAAATATAAATTGGATTGGGGATAATTAAAAAAACTTCCTGATTCTGCTGTACTAGTTCCATTAGAAGCAGATGTAATTAAAAAATTACCATAATATAAATCTTTAACAGAATTATAAACTAAAAATTTATATTCGGAAGCAATCTGTCCTGTAGTTTCCCACCCTGTGTTAAAGTTAGTTTCCCCCGTATTAGTTCCTAAAAATCTATCAATTCCTTTAGCTATAAAATCTGTGTTACTCTCAATAGTAAAACTTTTATTTACTTCAAAGGGAGAAACAATAATGTCTGAAGAAAGGAATTGTTTGTAGGTGCTCATTCATTAGAAATCTAACTTAACTCGGACAAGGGCTTCTTTTGTAAAATCTTTTTTTAAAGGTTTACTTAACTTTGCTACTGCCAGTAATTCATTAGCATCATTATAAAGACCTACACTTGTTATGAAAGTTTGTGGTGAATTTATAAAACTAGTATATAATACTTCACCAGCTGATCCACTAACAAAAGAAGGATTTTCAGAGTAGTTATATTCAGCATTTCGAGCTCTACAAAATATAAAATCTGAAGTTATATTTTCTTGGCTGTTTAGAGAAAATGCTAATCCTTCTTTAACTGCTTGGAAGATTTTTCGATTATTATTATCTGATGTATTTGAAGCATTTCCTGTATTTAATGCTATACCTCCATAACCCGAAGCAAGGTCTAAGGCTGAAGCATTTAATAATATAGTTCCTATATCTGGAAGAAATAAACCATATGACCCTGATATTGTCATTCCATTAGCAACAGCATCGGTTGCGCTGTCACCACTTCCAACAGCACTTCCTTGGGATCCTGAGACTATTTGATATACTCTACCAGCTTCATTAAAAACAACAGTGGAAACATCATTACTATTATCAGTTAATTTAATAGTAGTACCACCTTTTGTAAGAGTTAGATCCATAGTACCTAAAAACATGTTACCCTTATATCTTGATCTTGCTATGCTAAGGGCATATACACTTTGAGTAACTGGGGTTATTCCTCCAAACTCAAATGAATTATTTTCATCTCCTAAAATAATATTTTGAAATTGTCCATATATTGTAGAGGTAGGAGATTTACCTAATATACCAGGATCATATAAAAGAGAACCTGATCCATCAGAATTTCCGAATGCTGCAGAAAATTGTATAGAAGCAGTTGAAGAAGTATCTGGGTCTTCGTCTAAGATATTTACATAGTAATTCCCGCTACTACCTCCCTCTTGAGTTGAAGAAGTAAAAAAAGTTGATAATGTTGGAGCATTTGATGTCCATGCTCCTGCTGTTATACTATCTGCACTTATTAAAAAATCTTCCGGGTCTAGTCTTTTAAATGACATTTATTATGTTGTTTTAGTTATAGTTACAGGAATAGTAAGTCGAGCTCCACTATCTCTTCCTACTATTTGTAAAGTAGTACTTAATTGAGTATTAGAACCAAATAAAGTATTAACAGTAGTAGCAGTTAAATTAATAGTAGTACCTACAACTGTTCTAGATACATTAGTTCCAACAGTGTCTGTGGAGTTTAAAGTTTGTACTTGTTCAGTATTAATACCCACCCCATTAAAATTACTTAAGGTTCTCACATCAGCTATAGTAGCAGTATACCCACTATTTTCAAATACTTGATTATTACCTAAATAATTTAAAGTTTGAGGAGTAATTGCTAAAGATGCTCCTTGTTTTAAAGTAATAGCAGCAAAACCTGCATCAAGCACAGGCATTTTAGCTGTACCTCGAGGTAATGTTGTTAATTTATACTTTAAATTCTGAGTTGTTTCAGGAAAGGCCTCTAACAAAGGCATATTTTCTAGAGCTTGTCCATAAAAAGCACTTCCTGAAGGATGAGAAGGATTATATAAAGTGTAATCTATTTCATCATCTGCTAAAGCAAATTGTGTTATTCTAAAGGAACCATCTCCTCTAGCTAATAATTCTCTTCCCTTATTAGTTAAAATAGCGTCTATTGTTACTATTTGATTGTTTAAATATCCCATTTGTATGTATATATTTTATAAATATCACAAAATTATGTTTCTATTATACCCGCTTCTTTTAAAGCAAAAATTAATTCATCCTCCCTTAAGCTAAGATTTTTTGAGGGGTATTGAGGAGTAATTATACCTTTAAAATCTTGTTCAACCCCAGCTATATTATCTTTTTTAGTATTAATAAATAAATACCCTCCATTTTGAACAATTCTATAATGGGTGAAATGATTTAATTGGGTTCCTGTAGAACCTTCAATAGCTATTGCTTGAGTATTAACCCCAGGGGTAATAAATAAAGCTAATTTGCTATCATCTGTAAGTTCAGTTTTTATTACTTTATGAACTTTATTTTGGTTATATTCAAACCGAATTTCATCCCCTGTTAAAAATTGAAATGGTAATTGAATGGGGTTAAAAGTATTACCATCATTCTCAGGATCAAATGCTTCACTAGCTGTATTAATTCGTTGGATATATTCTCCATTAGAAAATAAAGTAATATCATCAGAGCCTGTCAATATAGAATATGCTCTATTTAAATCATTTGGATTTATACCAGACCCTGAAATGGTTTGTACTCCTTCCCAATATGAGGATGTGGTGGAATTAACACCCGCAATTAATACCTCACCAGAAGGAGTTTCCTGTTGAAAAGATACTGAGATATTTTTAAAATAAACATAAGTATTAGCATTAGAAGATATTCCTGTAATCCTAAGTTCGGCATACACTTTATCATTTTGTGAAAAATCTTGATAAGGAGTAATTAGATTAAAACTAAAAATTGTACCTTGAGGGGCCGTTGGAATATCTGGAACTGAGAATAAAAAAGGGAATGAAGATAATTCTTGTGCGGGAGTGGCCCCTACAGGGTCACTATATATTGTAATACTCCCCTCAACTGTATTTCCTGCGTACACATCTACAATATAAAGATTTCCTGCTAAATTTGTTCTTAACCTAGTACCAGCATATAAAGTAGATTGTAAAACTTCTAATTCATCCCCATCCCACTCTACCCATTCAGGTCCTCCATTAGACTCAGATACAGCTGTTACAATTGTAGACATTTCAATTTTTTGGGTGACATCATTATATATAGATGTTGGAGTACCTTGTCTATGTGCTGATGATATATTTTGGGCTGTACCTACTAATTGCCCACCAACAGAATTAAAACTCATAGTAGTGATATATTCATCATTACCTTTTCCATATTCTGTAGTAGATAATAATTGGAGGGAACCTATATCATATGTAGATTGTCTTCCTGTTAGGTTTTGATTTAGTACTGTAGCGTTATCCGCTCTAACATTACAATATGCTCCTTTTTCAAAGTTTTGTGTAGCATTTAAAGCAGCATCACCTTCATCCGTAGGTTTAGAAGTATTTAAATTAGAATCAACTAAATATGTAATTCTAAATTGAGTTTTGTCTATAATCTCAGGTCCTGTTGAACCCGCTTCATCAAATACCAAAAAATATTCTTGATTTTGTTCTGCAACGGGTAATCCACCTAAAATTCCATTAATATCTTCTCCTGTTTGGGTAGATAATTGGTTTTGGGCTTGGATTAATTCCTCTGAAGTGTAACTTGTATAATTTGACATTTTTTATCTTTCTATAGTGATGTTATAATCTAAAGAGGACACTCGGGTTCCATTATACCTACTAGTGGTCCATGCTTTTTGGGTATAATTTGAATCTTGAACAGGGGCTTTTAAAGCACCATTATTTTTTAATAAATTATAGTTAGTAGGAAGAACTAAATTACTATTATAATCTACATCTTGATAGATTGAAGACAATCTACTGTTTTCAACAGTATTTAATATAGGATTCGGGTAAATTTCTCTTAAATTTATGGGGGAACCATCATAAACTTGGGTTAACCCACTCCAAGGTATATACCCATTATTCGAACCCCAGGGAGGATTATTTTTAATATCCTCTATAAGTAAAGCCCATCCTCCAACCGGTTGCCAATCATGTTCTACTGAGAATATGTAATTGTTAAAACTACCATTATCAATTTTTCTTTTTCCTGTAATAGTAAAATTTAAAGCAGGGGCTGTGTAAGGTGAAGGGCCCGGGATGAAAAATGTAATTATATCACCAATTCCTAACAAATCATAATACCCCCTAAAATCAAAAACTACTAGACTTCCTGCATCTGTAGCAGCTCCTCCTAATCCAATTGTAGTAATTTTATTAGTATTTACATCTACTATTATACTAGCCTTTCCTCCTAATGGGTTATTGGCCCAATCTAAAGGAAAACTAAAAAGATCATTACCACTAGAATTTTCTCGATCTTGAGTAAATGAAGAAGTAGTTAAAGGATCTGTATTTGGTAAAAATAAAGACCCAGTAGTTACTACATATTCACTTCCACTTAATTCCCCATTATAAAATTCATCTTGAGTAGATTGAGTAACTATAAGAGAACCTGAAAGTGTTTGGGTTTCATAATACCAACTTTGAGTAATTTGAGGAGATACACTACTAGTTAGCATGTTAATATTATCAAATACTCCACCTGTTCCACCTGAAGTAAATCCTGATTCTATAGATGCTGAGTAGTAGGATTGGGTAGTTTCTACTGATGGTGGTTTTTGTTTATTCCTTTCTAAAATGTGCTGTTTTATAGCTACGCCTGTTGATAAACTTGATTTTGCCGGGGCAAAATCTTTAATCATTTTAAATAAAGAGTTATCAAAAAACTTAATTAATCTAATATAATCATTCCAATTATAATTATTATAATACTTATTAAAGTAAGAATCGCGTAATCTATCCAAGTCAGGATATGAGGTGACTGATTCCGATATTTGACGGGGGTCTCCGATATATTCCCCTATATTAAAGTATCCCATGGACGAGTTAATGTCGTCATTGATTTCATTTTGGGGAGAAAATGCTATTTCTAATAAATTTATGTCTTTTGTATAACTTCCACTTTCTTTGGTATAATAATTTTGTTGAATGCTTTTTTGAGAAGACAAAGTATTACCTGAGGGGAGAGATAGATCAACAGCTTTAACCTTTTCAGATATTCTGTTTTTTATACCTGCTGCAGTTTGATCTTGATATATAAATTGGGTATGAGAAGAAAAAAATTCTGGTCTTGAATTCCATATTCTATAATCTGAATCTGCTGCGAACGATTGGGTTATATATGCTGCTGAACCTGTAATTTTAGGGTGAGTTGATTCTGTTATTGACCCTGTTTCTTTGAATCGAGCTCTAAATACTAGATTATCTGCGGATGATGAATAATTTAATCCTTCAATAGAATCAGAATTCATTATATAATCATAAAAAGTACCCTCATTTAAGGCACAATTATAATATCTAATTTCTTGTATTGAGCCTGTAAACCCCACATAGTCGTTACTCCCTATAGTAACATTTGCTCCTGGGATTTCTAAATCTGAAGTAGAAGACCAAGAGGATCCTCCATTAGTTGATGTTGAAGAAGAGTAAAAACCTACTTTAAACCCATCATCACCCTTATAGATTTGATTTCCTGTTCTTAAAGTATATGTTGTTGAATCCTTATTTATATAAAGGGACCACCAATCCCCATTGTAAAAAGGGGCATCTACAGATGTTACTCTAGTAGATCCATCATAATATATTAAACTAGCATATTGATTAGAAGCAGAAGGAATAGAACCTGAGTAGGAAGCACTAGAAAATCCAGATCCTGTATATTCTAAGGCTAATACTCCATTGGTTCCCCCTGTGTTAAAATCAGCTAATGCTACGTAAGTATCTTCATTAGGGATACCACCAGGGTAGTTTAGTTTAAATCTAAAAACAAGAGATTCAGGCTTATCATCAGCAGAATTCCATAAAGTATTTAGACTAAAGGGAAATTCCCCACCATTCCCATCATTTTGGGCATTTAAGCTACCACTAATATCCCAAGCAAAATTAAAAGTATTTTGAAAATAGTCAAAATCATTAGAATTATTTTTATCCTTTCCCCCAAACTCAGATATTCTTAAAACAGTATCAGGGATACCAAAAGTATTAATTAAATTTCTTAATCCTGCTGTGCTACCCTTTTGTTTGAGTAATAAAGGTAAATTATGAAATATTCTTTTATAAAATTCTTTATTTACATCATCTATTATAGTAGGGTTATTTGAAGCACTTACATAAGTTTCAATTACTTCAGAACCAGTAGGGGGTAATAATCCTCCACCTTGATTCAACCCCGTAAAGGACGCAAATAAATTATCTGAAGTAAAGTTGTTTTGGTATAAATTAACCCCCATACTTCTAATAGCATCCGCAACTATATCTTTAGAGATACCATAGATTAATCTGTTATCAGCATCAAACCTATTTGATAAATCTTTAGTATAAACCCAAATATTATCAAAATGCTGACCAATCATATCTATGAATAGAAAGTATTGTACATTTCTGGTGTCATCTTGAATATATGATGGAAGAGAGTTATATAATCTATCTACATTTTCTAAATCATATTCCGACCCAGATATAGTAGCCTGATCGTATAACCAATCTGCAGTTGATATACTTTCTGTTAAAGCTAAAGTATAAGGTTTAGTATTATTAGTTTTTGGNTATATATTATTTGATCCTGATGAGTAATATTGGTATTGTTCAAATTCATCAAAATTTGTAAGAATATTTGAAATTTGAGTTTGATAGTATGCAATACTCCCAGAGCTATCGGCGTTTGATAGATTTTCTAGTTCTGCTATAGAAGCACTATAAGATTGAACTTGACCTACTTTATAATAAAAATTTCTAACCCTTTGTTCTGCAGAAGAAAAATATATAAAATTATTAAAATTAGAATAATCAATATTAGGGGTAATTCCCTTATTTTTTAAGACTCCTTGTAATTCTCCCAAAGAACCAGTCCACGGAGTGCTCCCATCCCATGATGAAGTTGTACTTAATAATTCAGATTGATTTATAAATACTGTAGAATTATTAATTACATCTTGTTCGTTTAAATTAAAATTAGGCCCTTTTAATTTTTTAAATGAGGGTGAGGGTATTATCCTAGCAGGAAAATTTACGGCATACGATACTTCTTCAGCTGTTTGGAGGACAATATTTAAAGTATCTTTAAGACTAAATTGAGTTTCTAAGGGTTCATATAATTTAATTAAAACTGTATATTGTGCTTCACTTGAGGTGTCAATTAAAATATTATTAGCTAAAAATAATTTGTTATTTCCAAAATTTATTTCAAAATCCTCAAAATAAGGAGATTCATTTAATTCAGTCTTAAAATTATTAACTAATTCTTCTAGTTCTATATTAGAAATGTTATTATTAGCTACTCTAATCTCAGTCCTATCAGAAGATATTTCTTTTATATAATAAGGAGTAGATTGAGATGAAGATACCTGATTTCTTAAAAAATTATATATTACAGTATAATTCCCTTGGTCATATCCTTCTTTGATTAAGTCTTTTTCGGGGTTTACATTTACTGAAGAATAAGCATTCTTCTCAGTATTATAATCTAAAGTTATAGTATAATCAATATAATTATAATTTATATACTGTAATAATTTTTGCTCATTATATATAGAAAATTCAACAACATCCGTTTCAGGATTAAATTGAGATATTACATCAAAAGAGGGAATTAAATTTAAATCTGCTTCTGAGTAATTTTCTACTATTGTAGTAGATATTTTATTTACTGTAACTTCAGCCATTTGGTAATTGTTGTGCTAATGAGGCGTTTGCTTCTTGAGTGTTTGATAATTCAGTCTGTGTTTCTAATAATTGTGCTCTTAAAGAATTTACTTCTTGAACTAAAGCCTCTATTTCAGCATTGGTTTGTTCGTCACCTACATACTCTGAACTTTCTTCTATAAGGGTATTATGAGAATTAATACCTGTTTTAGGTATATCAAAAAATAATTGGTTGTAGTATACAAAAAATTGATCAACAGTTATAGTATCCTCCTCTATAGTAATTACAGGGGGTAATAATTCATTAAAGGATGTATCAATTGTTTTTTGATAATCACTCTTATTATAAACTATTCTAGTTAAATTTACTCTTTGTTTAGCCATTTATTATTTTAAAATAATAGTTATTATCTAATATTAAAATCTCATTATTTATAGGTACTTTAAGTAAAATTTGATAATATCTCTCAGGTTCAAACCCATTCATATATAAATCAAAATAACTACTAGTAGCATCAGCACTAATTTTAGTGTAATTATCATTAAATTCTATAACAAATTCATTAGTATCTAAATCTTTTACAGCATAAGAAGATGATTCAGGAAGATAATAATTTGTAAGATATATAGAAGATGTTTGATAAGTTCTTGTGGGAAAACGGGGTCTACAATTAATTTTAAATCTATGAATACTTTCACTTCTAAATGTCCCGGGATTGTTGTCTAAAGAAGCTACTAATTCTGAGGTATTAATTATAGTAGTAGAAGAAGATCCTGTGTTAAATATAGCATCTTCCCATTTAAATTGTAATTCTGGTGGGTAAATAGTGTTAGTATCTATAGAATAGAATTTAATAATAGCTTGATTATACAAGCTTCCTTCTTCATTATTTTCACTTTGTTTAATTATAAAACCATCATTAATAAATCCACCTAAACTATTAGAGGCACTATACCAAGTTTTAATAGTGTTTGTTACATTAACATTTAAATCTTTGTTGCTAGTATAATTATAAATCTGTGACTCAGTCACATTTAAGCCTAAAGATGATCCAGTATACCATGTCCCTCCTCCTGCTACATTTCCAAATGAACCTGTTGAATAAGCTTCATAACCTGAAATAGTCCAAGCGTTAGATCCTGAATATGATTTAAATGCCCAACTACATCCATTATCTGTCTCAGGAGAGTTATTAAAATATCCTGTTCCCATATTCCAAGATCCTGATATGGGGTATATTTCTAATGTAGTATCTGTGTTAAGATTTTCTATATTAGCTACAAAGGTTTTTAGATTTACCTCCATAGAAGAAGTACCTATTTTATTATCTATTAATGAGTCAATTTCATCTTGAGAAAATTGAATTAAATATCTACTTAAATAGGAATCAGGATCAACCATAGTCTCAATAATAGAATCTAACCCTGTATTTCTAGCAGGGTACCTAGAATATATAGTAGTGTCTTTAGTGGGAAATAATTTATATACTGCCATGATTAAAAGGTTCTTGCTCTACCCCTAATATCAGTACTAGGGAATTTAACTTCAAATATACAAGGATCTACAGAAGGATAAATAATATTAGATTGAGTAGCTCCAAGTATATCATACGCATACTGTGAATAATTCCCACCTACCTTATTGGTAATAACAACATTATTTACAGTTTGAACTCCCTCAATTTTATCTAAAAGAATATATACCTCTCTTAAAATAATAGGTTGATTAATTTGTTGATTGTTTATATTAAAAAAGTCCTGTAAAGAGGTAATACATTTATTTATTACTTCATTACTGTTATAGTTGGGTAAAATTATCAAATCAAAGTCTATCCCTATATTTACAATAAAGGCATCTTTAATTTGTATAGAATCATTGGCACTTCTATATTGAGATATGTAAGTACTTAAATTCTTTTTTAAAGTAGGAGAAGCAATAGTTAATTGTTTTTGGGAATTATAAGACAACACATATAAATCTAGCAAAGAAGAAGTTTCTCCTAGAGAAACAGATTCTGCTTTTTCTTTTTCAATATAAGCTTTAGCTATTGTTCCAAATTGAGCAGGAAGACTTAAAGCTCTAGTAAGATAATCTTGGGGGGTAACTGCTCTTAATTGAGCTCCAAAATTACCTAAAGAGTTATTTCTTATTTCTTCTACCGAATCCCCATCACTTCCTCCTGTTGCGGCAGAAGGATTAGTAATTAATAAAGAATTAAAAATGTCTTGGGCAGTACCATTTGTTAAATTATCTTGTTGGAATTTAACTGTCCCTGTTAAGGTATTTAATATGTTGGATTCAACATTTGAAGTAACTCCTCCCCCAGTTAAGTATCTAATAGTTAAGGTTGTATTAGAGGGTGCAATCCCATAAGTATTAGTATATAAAAAGTTTTGGGGGTCAAAAGCAGTTTTTAATTTATTTTGAGTATAAGGTAATCCAATCCCTATATTTTCGGGATTTGGTGTAATTTGCTCATTAATATCATTAGAATTAGTTCCTGCCCCAAATTGGATATCTAATTGAGTTTTTGATTTAAATCTAGTAACAAATCTCCTAGGAACTTTTTTAAGATTTAACAAATATGGTACTTCTTCTATATCACTAATAGTGTTAGGATCATATCCATATGGAGTTTTATTTTTTATTGGGTTATAAATTGTTTCTTGCGCTAAATAAGGAACCTCATACCAAGTATTACCATCACTATCAATTATATCTAATATACCTATTATGTTAGTATCATTTATTGTAATAGTGGGATAACGTTCAACATTTGTAAATGTTTGAGTTATAGTATTAATAGTAGCTGATTTTGATTTACGTGTCTTTTTTAGAAGAAAAGTATTTACATCTGCTCCCCCATTAGTAGTAGTATATACACTTATTTCTGTAGGATCTAAAGAAGAGGAAATTGTGAAATCTATTGGATCCTCTATTAAAAAATTAATGTTTGATCCTAAAGTAGATGAAATCGAAGAATTTTCATCTATAAGTAAGGCATAGTCAAAATCTGGGACATCAGTGCCCCCCTCATCTTTAGATGGGATTTCTTGGAATACCTCTATGTCTACTAGAGAAGGAGTACTAACTTTAGGGGAATAACCCATCATATATGCCAATTCATATAAATTAGGTTCCTGCCTAGCATATTGTAAAAATGTTTCTTGGACTTGATTGTCCAAATAAAAAGATAATACATCTCCTACATAAGATGCCATCTCAATAAATAAAGCCCCAGGAGAATTTTGGCTAAAGTCATTATAGGTAGAAGGAAAGTAAGTTTGAGAAAAGTTAATTAAACTATTCCTAAAGTCATTAAAATCTCTATTAATATATTTTATATCTTTAGTTTCAGCCATTATAAATTAAAGTTAAGTTCTAAATTGTCTTCATTGGTATTAAATACAGTATAAGACATATTTATATTTAATGTATTATTATCAATATCTTCCAATACCTCAAGATCAGTTAAATATACCTCAGGAAAATAAATAGATAAATCATCTTTTATTCTTTTTTCTACTATTTCAAAAGTATTAGTAGTAATTTGTTCAAATAGTATATTTTTTAATCCCCCTCCATAATCTGGGTTTAGGGGTCTTTCCCCTGGGTTAGTTGTAAACCATATGATTAGATTAGATTTAATTTGATCCTTAGTAGTATAATTTAATCTAAATGGAGTAACATCTCCCACTCTGGTTTCATCCGTGGCCGAACCAGAGATGGCAAAGGAAGAAAAGGGATATGCAATCCCAACAGCATTTCTTGGTTGTTGATCAATAGGAAATATGTTGGTTTGCTTAATTGCCATTATTTGTTATTCATTAGTCCCATTATCTGGTCCATATTAACTTCTCCTGNNGGGAGNTCCATNCCAGGTGCTCCTCCTTGGGGGTTAAAAGGNTTAGGNACATNNTGNGATGTNANTTGNGNTTNCATNTCTCCCATTATATTTTTGTAAGCTNCTCTTTGCTCTTTAGAACCCATAGAAGGACCATCATTAANTTTTTGAGGTTGGGTATGTTCTATAACTTGCTGTTTAGGAGAACGAACTGCTTCAAGAAGAATATCTTTTAATTCTTCCTGGATAGCTTCCCTGACAGCTTGTTTGATTAATAATTTTAATGCATTTTGTTTCATTGTTTATAAATATTTAATTAATCTGCTCTTAAATTATCTCTATCTATTATAAATTTTAATTCTTCAATAAGAATATTTGGAGTAGAAGTAAATGAAAGTTCAGTTTGAAGTAATGAAATTCCATCAGGATTAAGGGCTAATGCTCTTCTTCTATTGACTGTAGGAGAGAAGGGAATTTCTTCTATTTTAAAAATAAATCCCCTATAAGCTGTATCTATTAGGCTTTGTTCTTCTTCAATTACATCTTGTTCAACAAAGTTTATAATCTCAATAGGAATTGGAATTAATCTTGCTTGAACTTCTTCCCTAAACTTAAGAATTTCTTCTTGAGTAGGTTCTTCTTCATCTGCATCTATAGGGGGGATCGAACACTCTAACATAGATACATCTAATGCTTCTATAGCACAAATTAGTTCCCTTAAAATGTTAGCAAATAATTTAACTGCTATGTTGGCAGAAATTATACCTCCCGTTATAGGGACTAATTTTTGAGCACCATCTGCTTTAAATTTAGCTTTCTCGANCTCANTTTGAGCAGATGATATGCCCGAAGATATTGNCCCAGGTATTGGAAAGGGTGAGAATAGTGTACCTATAGNTAAACTTCTTGCAATTCCTGATGCTACTTTTATAGCCGTTAATATAGTGGTTAAAGTATTACTTACCCCTGATAAAGTGTTAGATACTCTGTCTACTTTGTTATAAACTTTAGTTAATTGTTCTACTATATCATTTCTAATCTTAATAAATTTATCAATTTGGGGTTGAGTTGGGCATACTCCTTCTGTAAAGTTTAATAATATTTCTTTAATTTTGTTAACAGATTTAATTTTTAAATTATTTACTTCTTTATTAATTAAATCTACAAGTTGATTTACACTAGGTAGTGCTGGTAAATTTTCTAAAATACTTTTAGTATTATCTGAAGGTGGTATTTGACAAAAATTACTAGCCATTATTTAGTAAAATTACGGTTTGATTTAGCTCCTCCTTGTCCCGATCTACTTAAAGTAGATTTAACACTATTTAAAGTACCTACTATACTGTTAGCCAAAGGAGTTGAACCTGGTTTGTAAGGAGAAGGTTCTTTACCATAAACAGTAAAAAATTGGATTAAACTATCAATCATAGTATTCAATTGAGTTATAGTTATGTCTCCTTTAAGTAAAGGTTCTGTTGCTTTTTTATCTCCTAAATATATTTTTTCTGAGGCTATGTATGTTTCTTTAGCATCTACATTAACAGTTGTAGGGGTATTTAAATTAATACTTTTATTTGAAGTAAGTAAAATATCACTAGATTTAGCATTAAATACTAATCTTCCTGAATTGAGAATAATTTGATTTTGGGTGTAAGAAGTGATTCCTTCGGGAGTAGTATTATAACTAGAGTAAGAAGTACTAGCAGCTTCTAAACTTAATGATTGGGTTTCATTTAAATAAATAGAAGAAATATCTTTATTTATATCTTCTTTAATAGGTATCCAACCTTCTTTACTAGTATCTACAGGCTGACCATTCCTAATAATAGTGATAGGATAATTAGTATTGCTTTCTATAATACTTCCTAATCTAATTGAATTGCCCCATCTTCCTTCAATTAAATTATCTCCTGCAAAAAATAAAAGGGGATGAGTACTAATTTGTTCATTAAATCCCTCACCTAAATTAATATCTGTAGAGTTATCATAAACTCTTCTTACTTCTTGGGAAGTTCCTCCTTCTGCATTTTGGTAATCTTGCTTAGTGTCCTCACTAAGTTCTTCTGTGGGATCAGGAAGAGCATTATGATGTTGGCTATTCCATAAATTAATAAGGGAAATAATATGCTTCTGTAATATTAGTATTAATTTGTGTTTCTGTAGATGCTAAGAAAACTAAAGATACTAATTCATTTATTAATGGGTAAAATT
>JGI20158J14315_10000789_pt1 | contig 23761 bp, 22 predicted proteins | sample COG_08_FD_14315 | JGI IMG/M metagenome (IMG submission 14315)
ACGATGTGCATCGGCGGTGGCCAAGGGATCGCCGTGGCAATTGAGCGGATTTAGAACCCAACACGGGGTGCCCCTGACAACAGCGGCGCCCCTCAAAAATCGAAACGTAGAACTCCTACTTGCTGCCGATACTATACAAATAAGCGTAAATATTGCGCGCGTCTTCTTCCTTCCGCACTTTAAAGCTCATTTTCGCCCGAGCTTTTTTATCGTCGAGAAATACCTTTAAAAAATCCTTTGGATCTTGGACATAGGCCGAAAATGTCTCTTCTGTCCAAATCAAACCCAGCTCTGCGCCGGNCTTCACCAAAGATTTTCCGTAACGGTAGCCCGGTNCGGCACCNGCTGTTGCACCGGCGATATTATACAGNTTTGGGCCAGATTTACTGTTGCGCCCCGCCAGCTTTTCGCCNGCATCCGTCACAACCACATGACAGGCAACACATTGCTTGTTAAAGGCCACCTCGCCTGCGGATGCNTCACCAGAGGCGCTGTGACCATCCGCCAAAGCCCCAGAGGCCAGAACCCCTGCGAATAATGCAAAAATAAACCTGTTCATATCATTCTCCCTTAAATTTCATGACGATCAAAACGGCGATTTAAAAACTGCGCTTTAGGCGGCCACATGGGACACAGCGCATTGTTTCCACAGCTCAGACAGGGCCGCGACCAAGTGATCCACATCAGCATCACTGTGCAAAGGCGAGGGTGTAAACCGCAGACGCTCAGTGCCTCTTGGAACGGTCGGGTAATTAATAGGCTGAACATAGATGCCAAAGCTGTCCATCAAATAATCGGCCAGCATTTTGGTTTTTACAGCATCTTTGATCATCACCGGCACGATATGGCTGTCATTTGCCAAATGTGGAATCCCGGCTTTATCGAGCCCAGCGCGCAGACGCGCCACCTGTGCCCGTTGACCCATCCGCTCTACGGAGCTGGTTTTGAGATGCGCAATAGAGGTGCGCGCCGCGGCTGCGACCGCAGGAGGCAGGGCCGTGGTAAAAATGAATCCCGAGCCAAAAGACCGGATAAAATCGCACATCGCTTCTGAGCCGGTGATATAGCCACCCACACAGCCAAAGGCTTTGCCTAGGGTGCCCTCAATGATGTCGATACGATGCGCCAAACCTTCACGCTCACTGATGCCACCGCCACGCGGGCCATACATGCCAACCGCATGAACCTCATCAAGATAGGTGAGCGCCCCGTGTTTTTCACAAACATCCAATATCGCGGCAATCGGTGCAATATCCCCATCCATAGAGTAGACGCTTTCAAAAGCGACAATCTTCGGCCGGTCTGCGCAAGCGGTCAACTTACGGTCGAGGTCTTCTACATCATTATGTGCCCAAATCATTTTTTCGGCTTTAGAATGACGAATGCCTTCGATCATCGACGCGTGGTTTTCGCTGTCTGACAAAATCACCGCATTGGGGATTTTCGCTCCCAGCGTGGCCAATGTTGTCCAGTTGGACACATAGCCAGAGGTGAACAAAAGCGCGGCCTCTTTGCCGTGCAAATCCGCCAGCTCAGCCTCAAGCAGCAAGTGGTCGTGATTGGTTCCGCTTATATTGCGCGTGCCACCCGCGCCTGTACCGCAGCGCCCGACAGCCTCTTGCATCGCGGCAATCACCGCAGGATGCTGGCCCATGCCCAAGTAATCGTTGGAACACCAAACCGTAACATCCCGAGTACCGCCCTCAAAATGATTGGTGGCCTGAGGAAACTTACCGGTTTTCCGTTCAAGATCGGCGAAATACCGATAATTGCCATCCTGTTTCAACTGCTCAAGCTGATTTTTGAAAAAGTGATCAAACGACATGGCGTATTCTTTCTGCTGGTCCAGTTGATGCAAAGGCGGATGACAAGGCCGCTGGCTCTGCTCCCTGTGTATATAGGCTCGGTGCTTCATATTTCTGCACCTATAGGCAAGTTTTGATCGAATTGCCCGCGACATTTCCGCCCCCGTGATATGAAATTCAGAGCTTTTGAACACCATAGGCAACAAAGCCGCCCTGTCACCGCTTTTGCAGAGGGATATTTCGCCCTATAGGAGGCGCAACACCTAAGGGCAGAATGAATGAACATAATGATTCCCGCATGGATAGACGGTCAGTTGCAGCCAGTTGAAAAGCTGCAAACCCATCTGCGCGGATTGAAGCATAAAGCAGTGTCTGTTTTTGTGATGCGGGGTGCGGAGACATTGTTGCAACGCCGCGCCATGAGCAAATATCACACCCCCGGCCTTTGGGCCAATGCCTGCTGCACACATCCGCAATGGGGCGAAGCTGGTTTTGACTGCGCCCAGCGCCGGCTTGAGGAAGAATTAGGGCTGGCGGACCAAATCCCTGTGTACCGCGGCACGGTAGAATATCGCGCTGATGTGGGCGGCGGTATGATTGAGCATGAGGTGGTGGAAATTTTTACGCTGCAAGTCACCCAGATCACCATTCGCCCCAATCCCGAAGAGGTGATGGATCATCGCTGGCAAAATCTAAAGGATCTCACCCATGAGATTGCAGCGCAGCCAGAGGTTTTTACCCCATGGCTAAAAATCTACCTCAGCCAACATGCGAAAGCCATATTTGGCGCCTAGGCGGGATAATCACGCAGGAAGACCGGTTTTTCTGGCGTGGATTGCTCAGGTTGATAGGCATATCCACCCAAATCAAACTCCACGATTTGCGCAGGATCTGACAATCGGTTCTGGACAATAAATCGCGCCATCGCCCCGCGGGCTTTCTTGGCGTAGAAGCTCACAATCTTCGCCTGACCCTCTTTCAGCTCCAGAAATTGCGGCGTGATGATCGGCAGATGCAGCGCCGAGACATCCACAGCACCGAAGTATTCTTGGCTGGCACAGTTGACCAGCGCCTGCGCACCGGTCGCCTTGGCCTGTGCGTTTAACGCCTTTGACAACTCCTGCCCCCAATAGGCATAAAGAGATCCGCCACGATCCGTTTTCAGGCGGCTGCCCATTTCAAGCCGGTAGGCTTGGATTTGATCCAAAGGCCGCAAAACACCGTAAAGCCCAGAGAGAATGCGCAGATGCTCCTGTGCCCAGCGCATATCATCCTCGCTGAAGCTCGCCGCTTCCAGGCCTTGGTAAGTGTCTCCCGCAAAGGCCAAAGCGGCAGGACGCAAAGCTTCATCCGCTGGCTTGTCCGCAAAGGCCACGAAGCGCTCGTGGTTCAGCCGCGCAAGATTTTCGCTGATCGACATCAGCTTTTGCAACTGTGGCACCGAAAGATCCCGCGCCGTTTTCGCCAAGTTCAAGGCATCCGCAGAAAAATCTGGTGTGGTGACATCTGAGCGCGGCGCCTCTGACCAGTCCAGCTTTTTCGCCGGTGAAATACAAACCAACATCGTGTGTCTCTCCTCTGAACCCTTAACCTAGAGCAGTCTAGGCAGACTGCAAGATTTCTAAAAAGGCCAAGCCAAAACGTTCAGTTCGGGCGGGCGTCATTCCGGAAATTTGCGCCAATTGTTCTAATGAGCTTGGTCGCCTTTGTGCGATCATACGCAGGGTTGCGGTCGAACAGCTCAACGGTTTTTCCCCATCAAAGGCCCCACGGGCCAATTGCAATTGCCGCTCTAGAAGCTGATCAAAAAGCTCCCCCTCTGGGCGCCCGGCCATTTTGCGCCGTGCCGGGTGGACCGGGGGCTGCTCTCCTGTGATCACCGATAGAAAGGCCTGCCCATAGCTTTCCAATTTCTTCGCCCCCACACCACCAATTGAGGCCATTTGATCCAAGTTCTGCGGGCGGCGTTCTGCCATTTCAATGAGGGTTTTGTCATTGAAAACAATATAGGCCGGGACTTTTTGTTGTTCGGCCAAAGCGCGCCTCTTGGCTTTAAGCGCGGATAAAAGTGGCGCATCTTCCTCTGACACCAAGGATTTGACCGCGGGACGCCGTTCTTGACCTGCGGCGGTGATGCTGTCCTTGCGCAACTGAATTTGAGCCTCCCCCTTCAATAGGGGCCGGGCGTTCTGGGTGAACCGCAGACCCCCATGGCGCTCTGGGTCTGGGCGGATAAGATCAAACCCCATCATCTGCCGAAAAATCGCCTGCCATTGCGCCTTGCTGATGGCCTTTCCAACCCCAAAGGTCGGCAATTCATGATGGGCGCGTTGCCGTACTTTATCAGTGGCATTGCCGCGCAATATATCAATCAAATGACCTGTCCCAAACCATTCCCCGGTGCGCAAAATGGCCGATAGCGCCATGCGCACTGGTTCTGTTCCGTCAAAAACTTCAGGCGGCGTATCACAAAGATCACAATTGCCGCAGTTCGATGCTGTTTCGCCAAAATAGGTCAGCAATGCAGATCGGCGGCAACTCAACGCCTCTGCCAAACCCAACAAAGCATTAAGCCGCGCATGATCTGCCATTTTGCGATCCGCAGGTGCCAGCCCTTCATCNATTTGCGCACGGCGCAGGCGAATGTCATCTGCGCCAAAGAGGGTCAAAGTCTCAGCCGGCGCGCCATCACGCCCNCCTCGGCCAATTTCTTGATAATAGGACTCAATGGATTTAGGCAAATCCGCATGGGCCACCCAACGGATATCCGGCTTATCCACCCCCATACCAAAGGCGACAGTGGCCACAACGATGAGGCCATCTTCTTGCTGAAACCGTGTTTCGACAATTCGGCGATCTTCGGCATCCATACCGCCGTGATAAAAACAGGCCGAATGCCCCGCCTCGCGCAGCGCTTGTGCCAGGGTTTCCGTCTTGGCCCGCGTGCCGCAATAGACAATGCCTGACTGCCCCTTTCGGGCCGCTGCAAAGCCAAGAATTTGTTTGCGCGGTTGATCCTTAGCGGCGAAAGCCAAATGGATATTGGGGCGATCAAACCCGTGTAAAAAGCTTGCCGGGGCCTGCCCATCAAACAGCTTGTTGATAATTTCCGCTTGGGTTTCTTCATCGGCTGTAGCGGTGAAGGCGGCGAGCGGGACATTCAGTGCCCGGCGCAACTCGCCAATCCGCAGATAATCCGGGCGAAAATCATGGCCCCATTGCGAGACACAATGCGCCTCATCCACCGCGATCATCGACACGCCAACCCGCCGCAACATCCCCAAAGACGATCCGGCCGCCAGCCGCTCCGGTGCGATATACAAAAGTTTGAGGGTGCCTTGCTCCAACCCTTCCCAAACCGCATCTGTCTCCTCGGGCGTATTACCGAGGTTAGAGCCCCCGCTCCGACCCCGGCGGCCTGCAAAGCGCGGACTTGGTCGCGCATCAAAGCAATCAGTGGCGAGATCACCACCGTCACCCCATCGCGCATCAAGGCGGGCAACTGAAAACACAGGGACTTCCCACCCCCNGTGGGCATTATNGCCAGTACATTTTGCCCTTCCGTAACCGCACGCACAATCTCCTCCTGACCGGGACGAAAGGCATCGAATCCGAAGACATCCCTCAGAAGGGTGGTATAGGGCATAACAGGTCCGATGGGTCAGCGGCCGTAGTAGGCCAAAGTATATTGCAAAGCGGCCACGATCAGCAGCGCGATCAAAGGCGTCAAATCAAGCCCGCCCATATTTGGCAGGAACTGCCGAATACGGCCATAGATCGGATCTAAAAGACGGTTCAACCCCGACCAAATCTGCGCAACAATGGGCTGATACAGGTTCAAAACATTGAAAGCGATCAACCAACTCATGATCAAATGGGCAATGATAAAGAACCAAATGACGTTCAAAACCATGTAAGGTATCGCGAAAATAGGAGCCATGTGAAACCTCGACAGAATACGTTTGCTTTTACCTAAGCGCTTCGGCCCCCATCGGCAAGTCGCTTGACAGATCGGGTTCAAAATCATGGGTTGACCTGCGGGCCTGCGCGCTCTTTTGTGACCAAAATTTGGAGAGCCTTCTATGTACCCTTTCGTCCGTCTCGCTTGGCAATTTTTCATTCACCGCAAGACGGGCTCGCTTGCCATTGGACAAACCCACTATAGCACGCATTACTGCCTGCCTTGGGACTTGGATCTTTGGCGCGAACTCAACAATGGCCGCACCCTGTCGATCTATGACATGGGCCGCCTGCCCATGGCGCGTCGCTCTGGCTTATTGGCGATTTTGAAACGCAAGGGCTGGGGCCTCACCATAGCCGGCAGCTCCGTACGCTACCGCAAGCGCATCCGTGTGTTTGACAAAATCGAAATGCGCAGCCGGGCCCTTTGTGCCGATGCGCGGTTTATGTATCTGGAGCAAAGCATGTGGGTGAAGGGAACCTGTGCCGGGCACGCGCTTTATCGCACCGCGGTGACCAATGCCGATGGACTCGTGCCTATTGAAAACCTGCGGGCAGAACTGAACCCAAACACGCCCCTGCCTCCAATTCCCGAATGGGTCGCCGCATGGATCACGGCAGAGGACCTACGCCCCTGGCCACCGATGCAGGACACCCCTTAGGAAACCCTTGCTTTGGCCATTTCTCTCAGCCAAACTTGAAGTATTACTAGGGGCGCCATATGTCGAAATCAACAAAAGAGCAGGCCATTTTAGTCAAACGCGTGCGCGGCTGGATGATGTTCGACTGGGCCACNCAACCCTTTTACACCCTTGGTTTGACATTCATCTTTGGGCCCTATTTTGCCGGTGTTGCCGCAGAGCATTACCTGTCCAGCGGATTGGACCCCACCAGCGCCAAAGCCAACGCGCAATCGATATGGTCTTGGGGTCAGGCTATGGCCGGCTTTATCGTTGCGATCATAGGCATTCTTGCCGGTGCCTATGCCGATAGTACCGGTCGGCGGATGCCTTGGATTTGGGCCTCCTCATTGGTCTTTGTGATCTGCTCTTGGATGCTCTGGTACATGGTGCCAGATGGATCTGCGATGTGGTCCTCTTTGATCTTCTTCTCCATCGCCTTCATCGCCGCTGAGCTCGCGCTTGTATTCACCAATGCCATTCTCCCCAGCCTGGGAGACCGGCGGGAGGTTGGAAAAATCTCAGGCAGTGGCGCCGCACTGGGCTATGCCGGCGGTATCATCAGCCTATTTATCATGCTGTTTTTCTTTTTTGACGAAGGCGGCAAGACCTTTCTGGTCGGATTGGAGCCCGGCTTCGGGTGGTTGGAGGCCCAAAGCCGCGAAGGCACGCGGGCAGTCGGCCCCTTGATCGCGATTTGGTTCGTCATTTTTATGCTGCCATTTTTCCTTTGGGTGCAAGAAAGCAAGACCCCCAATCGTCAGGGCGGGTTGCAACGATCGCTTGCGGACTTAAAAGACACGCTCAAGAGCATGGTTAAACGGCCGAGCCTCTTTGCCTTCATGGGCGCGCAAATGTTCTATCGCGACGCCCTCAACGGGCTTTATGCCTTTGGTGGGGTTTATGCGGTTTTGGTCCTGGGCTGGGGGCAAACGCAGCTTGGTGTTTTTGGAATACTCGGCGGATTATCCGCTGCAATTGTCACCTGGATTTCGGGAAAATTTGATCGGAAGCTGGGGCCGCTGCCCGTGATTTACTTTCACATCTATGTGCTGATCTTTGTCTCGCTTTGCATCATTGGCATGTCCAGAGACAGCTTTTTTGGTCTCGCCTTGCCGGAAGGCTCCGCACTGCCCGATATCATTTTCTACATCTGCGGTGCGGCCATTGGTGGATCCGGCGGAGGGATCTATGCCGCCAGCCGCTCCATGATGGTGCGCCACACCAATCCTAACCGTCCAACCGAAGCCTTTGGCCTATTTGCTCGCCGGAAAGGCCACCGCCTTTTTGGCACCGCTTCTTATCGGTTTATTTACCTACTTGCTGAACGATGCCCGCCTAGGCTTTGCTCCCGTTGTGGGACTGTTCGTCTTAGGGATGCTTTTGCTGCGCTGGGTGAACCCAAATGGAGATCAAGAGACGTGAGACCGATTGTCGTCAGATATTTTTTTGCACTGGTGCTCTTCGCAGCCTGCCTGCCCTTTGCGCTTCAAGCACAAACGCAATCAGACCGTCCGCAAGCGCGGACAGATCGGGCTATGACCGTGGCTGCAAAAACCCTTTTCGGTGCGGCTGAGATCGGATCAAAACATGCATCCGAATCCTTTGGAAGCTACGCTAAGGGCTGTTTGGCCGGCGGGGCCGCTCTGCCAGAAACTGGCCCCACATGGCAGGCCATGCGCCTGTCACGAAACCGAAATTGGGGACAGCCCATCACGATTGACTACCTAAAAGATCTCTCGCGCAAAGTGGCCCAAAACACGTCTTGGTCGGGTCTTTACATTGGAGATATTTCTCAACCACGCGGTGGGCCGATGCTGTCAGGCCATGCCAGTCACCAAATTGGCCTAGACGCGGATATATGGCTACGACCAAAAACGGATCGCGTTTTAACCCGGGCAGAACGGGAAGAGATTTCCTCTATATCCATGCGGCGGGCCTCTGGCGCTTATACCAATGACCGCTGGACAAAAGACCATGAAACGGTTCTCAAATTGGCCGCCTCAGATCCACGGGTGGCACGCATATTTATTTTCCCAGGCGCCAAGGTCGCCATGTGCAAATCAGCGACAGGCGACCGCAGCTGGCTGCGCAAAATTCGTCCTTGGTACGGGCATCACTATCATTTCCACGTCCGCCTAAAATGCCCAGAAGGCCAAGAGGATTGCATCAACCAGGCCCCGCCACCGCCCGGCGATGGCTGCAAGGAGGCGGCCGGATGGGTCAAACGCATCTTGAATCCCCCCCCACCTAACCCGAATGCCAAGCCGCGCAAACCTAAGCCGCCGATCACCTTGGCCAAATTGCCCCAACAATGCAGCGCGGTTTTGTCAAACCTCTGAGGGCCCGCTGTACGGAAATCGCTTGCAATATGTCCTATGGGCTCGTATCCGAGCACGTCAAATCTGACCAAGTCGCCGCTACCTTGGCTAAAAAACGGAATAAAACATGAAAACTCTCTATCTCCCTGGCATTCTTGCCATGGCTGCCGTCGTTGTGGCCTCCAACATCCTGGTTCAGTTCCTTCTTGGAGACTGGCTGACCTGGGGTGCATTCACCTATCCCATCGCCTTTCTCGTCACCGATGTGATGAACCGCGTCTATGGTGTTGCTGCCGCGCGCCGTGTGGTCTTTGCCGGCTTTGCCGCTGGTGTTCTTTGTTCACTCATTGGCACGCAAGTCATGCTGCAAGGGGATGGCTATAGTTTCCCAGCGGTCACACTGCGCGTGGCTTTGGGATCTGGCACCGCCTTTCTGGTGGCTCAGTTGCTGGATGTTCAAATCTTCGACCGCTTGCGGCATGGCACATGGTGGCGGGCCCCTCTGGCCTCAACGCTGATCGGCAGTGCTGTGGACACCTTCCTCTTTTTCAGCATCGCTTTCTCTGCCCTCTTTAACGGACTGGAAACCAGCAATGTTCCAGACTGGGCACAGGGTGCTGTGCCGCTGCTCGGCGCGGGTATGGAGCTGCCACTTTGGGCCTCGCTGGCCGTTGCAGATTGGCTTGTGAAACTGTCCTTAGCTCTCATCGCTTTGGTGCCATTCCGATTCTTGGTGCTATATCTTGTGGGACGTACAGCAAAAAACCATTGACTTTGTGTCTCTCTCTGGCAAGCTGTGGATAAATGTAACAGCTGAAAGGAGGTGATCCAGTGTCGAGAAAGGTATTGGAGAATGGAGTCGTAACAGGTTTGGAGGCGAATTTCTGAGGCAACCCTTGGAGTTTTAACGCCAAGCTTGGGCAAACGGTCCTAAACGACCCGCCCTCCGCACAACTTTCGAAGGGCCGTCCTCTCTGGGCGGCCCTTTTCCTTTGTGGCATAGTAGCCCCATGTTGCAAATCAATGATGAAATAATGATTCACGATTGGGAGCTGACCGAAAGTTTCACCCGTGCGCAGGGACCTGGAGGACAGAACGTCAATAAAGTGTCGACCGCCGTCGAATTGCGCTTCGAAGCGGCCCGCAGCCCAAACCTCCCGGGCCCGGTAAAAACCCGACTCAAAAAATTGGCCGGCCGCAAGTGGACCTCCGATGGCGCCATAATTTTTCGCGTCGAAGACACCCGCTCACAGGCACGCAACCGAGAGATTGCAAAAGAGCGCTTGAAAGAGCTGATCCTTCAGGCTTTGATACGGCCAAAGCGCCGGATCGCCACACGCCCCACACTCGGATCGCAAAAACGCCGCCTGGCAGGAAAAGTTCAGCGCGGCGTGGTCAAATCTCTGCGCGGAAAGGTGAAAGATGTCGAGTGATCTCGCGGCGCGGCGTGCCGCAGTTTTGGGGCCAAATGTGCCCACATTTTATGAAACCCCAGTGCATTTGGTCAAAGGTGACGGTGTTTGGGTGTGGGATGCAGACGGGCGTAAATATCTCGATTGTTATAACAACGTGCCGCATGTCGGCCACTGTCACCCCCATGTCGTCTCAGCCATCGCCGCACAGGCCGCACAGCTGAACACCCATACCCGCTATTTGCACGCGGGAATTGTGGAGTATTGCGAGCGGCTCACCGCCAAATTTCAAACGCAATTGGATCAGGTCATCATGGTGTGCAGCGGATCAGAGGCCAATGACATTGCCCTGCGCATGGCCCAAGCTGTGACCGGGAAAACTGGCATCATCGCCACAGATAATACCTACCACGGCAATACGATGGCCGTGTCACAGCTCTCGTCGCGCAAGCCCCCCATCGGCGGCTATGCCGACCATATCCGCCGCATCCCTGCGCCGGACACCCTGCGCCCGGTTGGTGGCACTGCCGACGATCAGGCCGCGGCTTTTGCACGGGAGCTGCAAACTGCCATTGATGATCTTGAGGCCTCAGGCCACGGGTTTTCGGGTTTTCTATTTTGCCCGACCTTCGCCAATGAAGGCCTGCCAGATTTGCCGCAGAATTTTATGAAGCCCGCCGAGCAAGTGGTCAAAGCCGCCGGAGGGCTGTTGATCGCAGATGAGGTTCAGCCCGGGTTTGGCAGAGGCGGCGAGACTTGGTGGGGCCATGAATGGCTTGGCCTGTCACCTGATGTTGTGACATTGGGCAAACCAATGGCCAATGGGCATCCGGTTGCAGCAGTGGTCGCACGCCGGGCCGTCATGGCTGAATTTCGCAACGCCTTTGGCTATTTCAACACCTTTGGTGGCAATCCAGTAAGCTGCGCCGCGGCTGCGGCCACTTTGGACGTCATTGAACAGGACAATTTGGTAGATCACGCCAAAAACGTCGGTGCTGTATTTTTGCGCGAGCTGCACTCTATGGACCACCCCAGCATCGCCAGCCGGCGCGGACGTGGTTTGTTTTTCGCTTTGGAATTGGAAACGGATGGTGCTGCCGATGAAGCCTTGGCCGCCCATGTCGTCGAATACGCACGCAATCATGGCCTGCTGATGGGGCGCTCGGGGCGCAATCGCAATATTTTGAAACTGCGCCCGCCTATGCCGTTTTCCAATGAGAATGTCGCCATGGCCTGTGACATCCTACAGGCCGCCTTCAAAGCATGAATGAGCTTTCAGAAATCGCCGCCAAATGGGGCGCGAATGGTCAGATAGAGTTGATCGCCGAGCGGGAAAACGCAGTGTATAAGATCCTGCGCGACGGCACACCGATGGCGCTGCGCCTGCATCGGGCGGGATATCAAAGTGAAGCGGCAATCTTGTCAGAATTGCGCTGGACGCTGCGGCTGGCGGAGGCGGGTTTTGCCTGCCCCAAACCCCTCGCGCAGGCAGATGGATCCTTATTGGCAAAGTTGGCCGATGGACGCTTTGTCTCTGTGATCACCTGGGTGGAGGGCGCGCCAATTGGGGCTATGGACACCCCCGTTGGTACGGATGTCACCGCCCATTGTGATCTTTATCACCAATTGGGCCGTCTCTTAGCTCAGCTGCATGAGACCAGCGATCGCATAAAAACCGACGATCTCACACGCGCCGCCTGGGATCTGCCGGGCCTGCTGGGAAAATCTCCCTTTTGGGGGCGATTTTGGGACAATCCATCGCTGTCGGCCAGTGAAAAAAAAGNTCATGGTTTATACCCGACAGACCGCTCACGCCCATTTAAGCGCCATGAAGGGCGCGGATTTTGGCTTGATACATGCGGATGCCTTGCAAGAAAATGTCTTTCAAACAAAGTCAGGGCTAACGCTGATTGATTTTGACGACGCGGGATTTGGCTATCGCGGTTACGATCTTGGGGTCTGTGTGTCGCAACATTACGCCGCAGGGCATTTGAACGATCTGATCGCCGCGGTTGCAGAGGGCTATGGAACACTCCGCAAAGCCCCATCGATAGATGATATCAAATTTTTCCTTATGTTGCGTGGGCTTGCCTCTTGCGGATGGGTGATTGCGCGGCAGCCTAAAAAAAGCCCTGTCCAAAGGCGCTATGCAGAACGCGCGCTGCATTTGGCACATCAATGGCTGACAACCGCTTAAACGATGACGCTTTGCGGGTTTTGGCGTCCAACTTCGAACACCCGTTTGTAGCGCGCAATTTCATCTGCTGGACCCATCGCCTTGTTGGGATTGTCGGACAATTTGACCGTGGGTTTGCCATTGGCTGACACGGCTTTGCAGACCAAAGAGAAGGGCTTCAACCCATCATTTGGCACCAAACCACGGAAGTCATTGGTCAGCAGCGTGCCCCAACCAAAAGAGACTCTGACCCGTCCAGCGAACAATCGATGCAGCTCGGCGATCTTCTCCACGTCCAAACCATCAGAAAAAATCAGCAGTTTTTGACTGGGATCTTCATTGCGGCTTTTCCACCATTTAATCGCATGTTCTGCNCCTTGAATNGGATCACCAGAATCGATGCGCATGCCCGTCCATGTGGCNAGCCAATCAGGCGCATTGTCTAAAAACCCTTCNGTNCCATAGGTATCTGGCAAGATGATCCGCAGGTTTCCATCGTGCTCCTCATGCCAATCAGATAGAACGTCATAGGGGGCCNGGCGCAAGGCTTGATCATCGGAGGCCAGCGCAGAATAGATCATAGGCAACTCATGCGCATTGGTCCCAATCGCCGCCAAGTCCCGATTTTTCGCAATCAAACAATTGGATGTACCAATAAATTTGTCTCCCAATCCTTCGGTCATGGCCTGCACAGCCCAATCTTGCCACAAAAAGGAATGGCGCCTGCGCGTGCCAAAATCCGCAAGGCGCAAGTCCTCAATGTCGCGCAGTGTCTCAATTTTTTCCCAGAGCTTGGCCATGGCCCGCGCATAGAGAATTTGAAGCTCAAAGCGGCGCATGTCACGCAGCACCGCGCGGCCGCGCAGCTCCATAAGAACCGCCAAAGCCGGAATTTCCCACAGCATCACCTCGGGCCAACTGCCTTGAAACGTCAGCTCATATTGCCCATCACGTTTCTCAAGGTGATAGTCAGGCAATCTAAGCGCCTCGAACCAATCCATAAACTCGGGCGTAAACATCTGGCGTTTGCCATAGAATGTATTTCCGCGCATCCATGTGCTTTCGCCACGCGACAGGGACAAAGAGCGCACATGATCCAACTGTTCGCGCAGCTCTCCCTCATCAATCAATTCTGCCAAGCGAATATCGCTTGACCGATTGATCAAACTAAAGGTCACCTCCGTTTTTGGGTGATTGCGGAGCACCGATTGGCACATCAACAATTTATAGAAATCATTGTCGATTAACGACCGCACGATAGGGTCGATTTTCCATTTGTGATTCCACACTCGGGTGGCAATATCTACCATTACAAAAGGCTCACTTTCGCTGCCACCATGTCGCGCCGTGCTTGGTCCAGCGATCCGCCCATATCAATGGCGCGGCATAGGGCGGTGTCGACGCTGACCACAAAGCCCAGCCGCGCCGCATCCAGCGCTGAATAAGCAACGCAATAATCCGTCGCCAATCCAACGAAGGTCACATCCCGAACCCCGCGGGTCTTCAAATATCCTTCAAGCCCGGTCGCTGTGCTACGGTCGTTTTCAAAAAAAGCAGAATAGCTGTCGATGCCTGGACGATAGCCCTTGCGCAGAATCAAATCTGCCCGATCCGTGGCCAAATCTTTGTGAAAGGCTGCACCAAAACTGCCCTGCACGCAGTGATCTGGCCAAAGCACTTGGGGACCATAGGGCATTTCAATGCTGGAAAACGCATCGGCCTTATGGGAGCTGGCAAAGGAGGAATGGCCCCCAGGGTGCCAATCTTGAGTGAGGATCACCGCGTCAAAATCAGCCATGCGGTTGTTAATCTGTTCTACAATCTCATCACCGCCGGCAACCGCCAAAGCGCCGCCCGGACAAAAGTCGTTTTGAACATCAACCACAATCAGAGCACGCATTTGGACCCCCTATCCAAGCTTCGCGCACAGAGGTAATGATCCGCGCCCATAAGGTCAATGTTATCAAAGCACCCATAAAGCGCTAGCGGAGCTTTAGCTATGTATCTTGCAGCAAAGATAACTTCAGATTATGACGCAGATCATGTTTACAGTCTCCGCTCTTTATCACTTCACCCGCTTTGACGATCCGGGCGCTCTGCGCGCGCCGATGGTGTCGCTTTGTGAGCATGAGGGCATCAAAGGCACAATTTTGCTCGCCAAAGAAGGAATCAACGGCACAGTCGCAGGCCCGAAACAGGGAATTGCCCGGCTTTGGGCGCATATCGCCGCGCTGCCTGGCTGTTCGGACTTTGAACATAAAGAGAGCACGGCCAGCATCATGCCCTTCAAACGCATGAAAGTTCGCTTGAAAAAAGAGATTGTCACAATGGGCCAACCCAATGTCGATCCGCGCGCGGGCACAGGCCACTATGTCGATCCCCATGAATGGAACGCGCTGATTGCAGCTCCGGATGTCGCGGTGATTGATACGCGCAACGATTACGAGGTGGGCATCGGCACGTTTGAAGGGGCGATTGATCCCAAGACCAAAACCTTCCGCGAATTTCCCCAGTGGTGGGCTGAAAACAAACATCGTTTTCACAACAAAAAGATTGCCATGTTTTGCACCGGCGGCATTCGATGTGAAAAATCTACTAATTTTCTGCTCGGTGAAGGGGTTGAGGAAGTCTATCACCTTAAGGGTGGAATCTTAAAATACCTTGAAGAGATGCCGCAAGAAGAGAGCACCTGGCGCGGTGAATGTTTCGTCTTCGACAATCGCGTGTCCGTCGGTCACGGCTTGGCCGAGGGCAGTTTTGATCAATGCTATGCCTGTCGCAGACCGATCACAGAGTCGGATAAAAATCGTGTCGACTATATCAAAGGCGTGCAGTGCCACCAATGTGTAGACGAATATTCTGATGAGGACCGTGCACGTTTTGGTGAGCGCCAAAGGCAAATCGACGCCGCCGCAAAATAGGGCCGCCTCACTGAGATTTGATCCAAGCTCCAAGCCGCGCAAGATGCGGTGCATGGGCTTTGCCATTGGCTTCTGCCCGATCTGCGGCTTTTAACATCGCGTATAGACCGCGCACCGCCATCCACCGCAAAGGCTCACGCTCCCAAGCACGAACCGCGCGGTTGACCCAAGGCAATTCGGTCAAAGCCGTAGGCTCTGATAGCACCAAGTCACGCAGCGTGCGCCCAGCGAGATTCGCCGAGGTCAAACCGACCCCCACATATCCGCCCGCCCAACCAATCTTGGTCTCAGGATCCAAGCCAACAGTGGCGCACCAATCGCGTGGAACCCCCAAGACCCCCTGCCAAGCATGGGCCAAGGGGACATGGGTCGCCGCAGGAAACAGACGCGCAAGAATCCCCCGCAATTGGGAAATTGTGCCCGCGGTGGGTCGGCCATCGGGTTGAATTTTGGAATTCAAAAGATAGGGCAGCCCACGGCCTCCAACCGCAATGCGCCCATCTGCTGTGCGCTGGCAGTAGCAATAGGCATGCGCCATATCTCCAATCAGCTCCGCACCCGACCAACCGATGTCCCGCCACAGCTCTAAGGGCAAAGGTTCCGTCACAATTTGAGCGGAGTTGAGAGGCAGCCAATCCCGCTCATATCCGGGCAATTGGGCGCTATAGCCTTCGGTTGCTTTCAAGACCACCGCGCAGGCCACTCGGCCCTTATGGGTTATGACCTGACCTTTGGAAATTTCATGGGCCCGGGTCGCTTCGTAAATCGTAACTCCTAATCGCGCCACTGCATCAGCCAATCCGCGTACCAATTTGGCCGGCTGCACCCGTGCCACACCAGAGGTCACAAGCGCGCCCTTGGCGCTTGGAATGGCAATCCGCGCACGCAATTGCGCTTCACTTTCAAGCCGGCTGCGGTGATCACCCCAGTGGTGCAACCGCTTCAGCTCAGGGGCAAGGCGCTGAAATTGATACGCATTCGTGGCAATGGCCAATTCCTGTGTGCGGTGGATATCAGCATTGATGCCTTCCATCTCAGCCGCGGCAATGACCTCATCAACAGTTCCATGAAACGCCTCTACCATGGCCTTGACCTGCTCGGCCGTACCGCTGCTCAGATATTTTTCATGCTCCCAAGCAAAATTACCCGACAGCCAGCCGCCATTACGACCAGATGCGCCAAAACCGGCGAAATGCTCTTCAACAATAACAATGTTCAAAGATGGGTCGGCTTTTTTAAGATAATAGGCGGCCCAAAGCCCGGTATAGCCCGCCCCAATGATGCAAATATCAGCGCTTACAGAGCGGTCCAACGCCGGGCGCGGCTTTGGCAACCCGCCCAGCTCTTGATACCAAAAGGAAACGCCACCGCGTTGCATTGCCCCATGCACCCCCTGTTTGGTCAGTTTTAGAAATCCAAGTTGGACACATTGAGCGCGTTATTTTGGATGAATTCCCGACGCGGCTCCACCACATCGCCCATCAGCTTGGTAAACAGATCATCCGCTTCCGCGACATCATCAACCCGCACTTGCAACAATGTCCGCGCATCTGGATCCAATGTGGTTTCCCAAAGCTGATCGGGGTTCATTTCACCCAAGCCTTTGTAGCGTTGCAGCGACAGCCCCTTCTCACCCTCTTCCAAAATCGCGCTCAGCAGCGTGAGGGGGCCATTGACCACCTGCACCCGATCTTTGCGCACCAATGTGCACGGGCCGCTGTAGGTATCTTGCAAACTTTGGGTCAACATCCCTGTGCGACGCGCTTCGCCGGACCGCAGCATTGCCCCATCGAGATTGCGCACCTCTTCCACGCCGCGCAAAATCCGCGCCAAGCGCATGCCGCGGTCCTGGGTTGGGCGACCTTGCCAACCCCGTTCATACTCCAAAGCAATGAGATCGAGCCGGCGCGCCACGGCATCCGCCATGCCCTGCAAGTCACGATCAACCGCCCCAGGCACGAAGGCCCCAGCGATTGCCGCTTGCTCCAAAATATGACGTGGGTAATGGGTGGGGAATGCGTCAACAATGCGCTTCAGCTGACGCGCCTCTTCCACAACACGCATCAAATCGGCGCCAATAATTTCTTCGCCATTGGTCAAGCGCAGCAAAGCGCCCTCAATGCCTTGTTCGATCAAGTATTCATCCAGGGCTGGCTGGTCCTTGAGATAAACTTCAGAACGCCCCCGGCTCACCTTAAACAAGGGGGGTTGCGCGATATAGAGATAACCACCTTCAATCAATTCTGGCATTTGACGGAAAAAGAACGTCAGCAAGAGCGTGCGGATATGCGCACCATCCACATCGGCATCGGTCATGATCACGATTTTATGATAGCGTAGCTTTTTGATATCAAATTCATCGCGCCCAATGCCAGTGCCCAGCGCCATAACCAAGTTGCCAATTTCTTGGCTGCCCAGCATCCGGTCAAACCGCGCGCGCTCCACGTTCAAAATTTTCCCGCGCAATGGCAAAACCGCTTGGGTCATGCGGTCACGTCCAGTTTGGGCAGAACCGCCGGCGCTATCGCCTTCGACCAAAAATACTTCAGTTTTTGAGGGGTCTTTTTCCGAACAATCCTTGAGCTTTCCTGCCAAGAAGTTCACATCCATCGCTGTCTTGCGCCGGGTGAGGTCGCGGGCCTTGCGCGCCGCTTCACGCGCCATAGCAGCCTCAACAATCTTGCCAACAATAACCTTTGCCTGCGCAGGGTTTTCCTCGAACCACTCGGCCAATTTCTCACCCACCAAACCCTCAACCGCCGGGCGCACCTCTGAGCTGACCAATTTATCTTTGGTCTGGCTGGAGAATTTGGGATCAGGTACTTTGACGGATAACACGCAGGTCAAACCCTCGCGTGCGTCATCGCCTGTGAAGCTGATTTTCTCTTTTTTGGCGATGCCGCTGGATTGCGCATAGTTATTGATCGTTCGGGTCAAGGCCCCTCGAAAGCCCGCCATATGGGTGCCGCCATCACGCTGTGGGATGTTATTGGTGAAGGGCAGGACATTTTCGTGATAGGTGTCATTCCACCACATCGCCACTTCAACACCGATATCATCACGGGTGCCTTTGACATAAATCGGCTCTTCCATGATTGAGGATTTGGAGCGGTCGAGATATTTCACAAATTCACGCACACCGCCGTCGTAGTACAGCTCACTGCGCAAAGGCTCTGCCGGGCGCAGGTCTTCAAGAATAATCCGCACCCCAGAATTCAAGAATGCCAATTCGCGCAGGCGCTTTTCCAATATTTCAAATTTATACTCAAGATTTGAAAAGGTCTCTGTCGACGCCAAGAAACGGACTTCCGTGCCGGTGCGATCGCCACACTCGCTCACAACTTTTAGGTGCTCTGCTGTGTCACCATGTTCGAACCGTGCGACATGCTCTTTGCCTTCGCGCCAGATGCGCAGTTCCAGCCATACCGACAAGGCATTCACAACCGAAACCCCAACCCCGTGCAAACCGCCAGAAACCTTGTAGGAATTGCTGTCAAACTTACCACCCGCATGCAGCTGGGTCATAATCACCTCAGCGGCAGACACGCCCTCTTCTTCGTGAATTCCAACTGGAATGCCGCGACCATTATCCGCGACCGAAACCGAGCTGTCGGCATTGATCCGCACCAAAACATGATCCGCATGGCCAGCCAGCGCCTCATCGATGCCATTGTCCACAACCTCATAAACCATATGATGCAAACCGGAGCCATCATCCGTGTCACCGATATACATCCCCGGCCGTTTGCGAACAGCCTCTAAGCCCCTAAGAACCTTAATGGAATCTGCGCCATATTCTTCAACATCCACAGTTTGCTCAGACATCCCGATACCCTTTTTTGAGTTACACAACAAATAGCGGAATTCGAGATGAATGTCACGCAAATGGCACAATAGATTGTGGTTCAGGCTACGATTTTTTAAAGCAACAAACGCGATATCATCTTTCGCAAAAAAATGCTTTTTCCAAGGGACTATGCAAAGGGAATAATGATCCCAACAGCGATCAAAAGACCTCCGGAAATGCGGTTGATTCGCCGCACCGCCGCCGGTGTTTGCAACAGCTCACGCGCGCGATTCACAAAGCCAGCAATGGTCAAATTCCCCAAAAGCGGGGTGAGGATGGAGACCACGACAATGGCCAAAACATCCCAGGCCGTGACCTGCGTCAGGTCAAAAAAGCCCGGCAGAACGCCCATGTAAAACAAAATGGCCTTTGGGTTGCCTAATATCACCACCACGCCTGCGATAAAGCCCGCCCACATGCCCGGTCGCGTTAGGCGCCGGTCACTGTTCAAAGCGACATCGGCCTTGAGGAACAACAATGCTCCCATGGTAAGGAAGACCACGGCCGCGACATAGCGCAAGATGATCATGATGCCGGCAATTTCATTGACCACCCAACTCACACCTAGGACGGCCAAAACCGGCCAAACCGCATCGCCAATCGCCACACCCAATGCCAAAGGCCAAGCCGCCTGAAAGCCGCCCGACATAGCACGCGCCAAAAGTGCGACCCAAACCGGGCCGGGCGTAATGAATAAAATAAAAACAGCTATGGCATAAAGCGCCAAATCAGAAAAAGCCAAAGTCATTGTAGATCCACTTTTGATTTCCCCTCAACCTCTGTCACCAAAAGATGCTGCGCCCTATCGCCAAGTTCTTCAAACAATTCAGGCCCTGTGCCACTCATCCAGGCCTGAGCACCCAGCGCGCAAATTTCGTCATAGAGCGCCGCTCTGCGGGCAGCATCCAAATGCGCTGCCACCTCATCCAAAAGTAAAATCGGCGGCAGGCCGGTTTGTTCTTTCAGGGCACGACCGTTGGCAAGGATGAGCGAAATCAAAAGCGCCTTTTGCTCGCCGGTGGAGCTGTCTTTGGCTGGAACATCTTTTGCCGCAAAAACACCGAAAACATCATCGCGATGCGGACCGGCAAGGGTACGACCTGCGGCCAAATCGCGACTGCGATAATCGGCTAGAAGTTCCGCGAGATCATCGCTATTGGCTGAAAATTCTATGTTTTCCGGATTGGTCAGGGTCAAATGCGCAGTTGGAAAGGCTGTTTCTGCCTGATCTTGCGCCGCGTGGATATACTCCAAAGCCTCCTCCCGAGCTTTTCGGATCTTCACGCCTGTAGCGGCCATTTGCCCCTCAATAGCCCGATACCAATGGGCATCGGTCACCTGGTTTTTCAACAGACGATTGCGCTCGCGCATGGCTTTTTCATAGATGAGCACCTGCTCACCGTGGTTTGGATCAAATGAGAGCGTCATGCGATCCAGAAACCGCCGGCGCCCCTCCGCACCTTCAATCCAGAGACGGTCCATCGCAGGGATCAACCACAGGACACGGGCAATGCGCCCCAACATGACTTGAGTGGCCGCTTTGCCATCAATCCGCAACTGACGCGCCGCACCATTTTGCGACCAGGTTTCTATCTCATGCAGCCGATCTTGCGTGCGCAGAACAGCCGAGACCTTCCAGCCCAGCGCCTCGGGACGGCGGGTCATTTCTTCCGCACTCGACCGCCGCACGCCGCGACCAGGCGAAAGCAAGGATATTGCCTCTAAAATATTGGTCTTGCCAGCCCCATTGGCACCATAAATCGCCACAGGTCGCGGGTCACACGCGATCTGCACCATATGATGCGACCGAAAGTGCGAAAGGTTTAAAGATTCAACAGCAAGATTGGGCATCTGCGCCCTTCACATTCACGCCAGCTTAAACGCGCATGGGCATGACGACATAAATGGCCGATGTATCATTGCCCTCACGCATCAAGGTTGGGTCCCCTGACGTGTTGAATAAGAACACCGCATTTTCCCGATCAACCTGACTGGCAATTTCGAGCAGATATTTCGCGTTAAAGCCAATTTCCAATTTTTCATCACCATAGGCAACGGCCAATTCTTCTTCGGCAGCGCCACTGTCTGGTGCATTCACCGACAGGATCAAGCGATCTTCATCCAATGCCAGCTTCACAGCTCGCGACCGCTCTGAGGACACCGTGGCCACGCGGTCAACTGCCTTGGCAAATTCGGCCGCATCCACTTCCAACTTGCGCGTATTGCCCGAAGGAATGACGCGCGTGTAATCTGGGAAGGTGCCATCAATCACTTTTGAGTGAGCGTAACATTTGGCGTGGCGAAGCGCACTTTGGTTTCTGAGACTGAAACGGCAATTTGCGCGTCATCGTCATCAAGCAATTTGCGCATTTCACCAACAGTTTTACGCGGCACAATCACGCCGGGCATATCTCCGGCATCTGTTGGCAGATCCGCATCAATCCGCGCCAATCGGTGACCGTCGGTGGCGACACAGCGCAGCTTTTGACCCCCATCACCCTCAGCCACATGCATATAGACACCGTTCAAATAATAACGGGTCTCTTCGGTGGAAATGGCAAACTTCGATTTATCAAAGAGCCGGCGCAAGGTCATCGCAGAAGCGGTGAAATTAGAGGTATATTCCGAGGTCGCCATAACCGGGAAATCTTCCTTCGGCAGCGTCGTCAAAGAGAAATTTGACCGGCCGGCCTCAACGGTCAAACGGCCAGAGGCGCCGTCATCTGTCAAGGTCACCAAAGCCCCATCTGGCAATTTACGCACAATCTCATGCAAGGTCACCGCAGATACCGTGCTGGCTCCTGCGCGCTCCACCATTGCTGTCACACGATCTACAACCTCGATGTCCAAATCTGTCGCACGAAAAGACGCATGATCGCCGCTCGCCTCAATCAATACATTTGCCAAAATTGGAATTGTATTCCGACGCTCCACAACAGACTGCGCTTGGGACACAGCCTTCAACAAAGTTGCGCGTTCAATAGACAGTTTCATTGCCGTTCTCCGTCACGTATTTGAAGACAAACCGTAAAGAGTTTTCCACAGGACACAAGAGTGTGTTAACGGGTTTTAACCCTTAATGGCTTTGAAAGGCCACTAAGCCTCCAATGAACGCCGCAAGAGATCCAGGTCGTCGGACATTTGACTGTCTTTATTCCGTAAATCCTCAATTTTCCGCACGCCATGCATCACCGTCGTATGGTCTCGACCGCCGAACCTACGGCCAATTTCCGGCAATGAGCGGCTGGTCAATTGCTTGCACAGATACATCGCAATCTGGCGCGGCCGTGCAAAGCTGCGCAGGCGCTTTGGTCCCAGCATATCTGACAGGCGAATATTATAGTGATCGCTCACTTTACGCTGAATTTCCTCAACCGTAACCTTGCGATCCGAGGCACGCAAAATATCAGAGAGACAGTCTTGGGTCAGCTCAACGGTAATTTCACGCCCCACCAGTGAGGCAAAGGCAAAGAGCCGGGTCAAAGCGCCCTCGAGCACACGCACATTGGTTGAAATGCGATGTGCTAAAAATTCAACAACTTCCTGACGCACGTCAATGCCCGGGTAGCTGGACTGATACAGCTCAATTTTAGACTGCAAAATACCAAGACGCAGCTCATAGGTGGTGGGATGCAAATCCACCACCAAACCGCATTGCAAGCGGCTCGCGATGCGATCTTCTAATTGCTTTATTTCCCCCGGGGCACGATCAGCCGAGATGATAATTTGCTTGTTTTGATCAACCAAGGCATTGAATGTATGGAAAAATTCTTCTTGGGTGCTGTCTTTTCCACCGATGAATTGCACATCATCCACCATTAGGACATCGACCGAGCGGAACAGCTCTTTAAAATCCATCATCTTGCGCTCACGCAAGGCCTGAACGAACCGATACATGAATTGTTCAGCAGAGAGATACATCACATTGATATCGGGACGATTTGATTGCAGCTCCCAAGCGATGGAATGCATCAAATGGGTTTTTCCCAAGCCAACGCCACCGTATAAAAAGAGGGGATTAAAAGTGACTGGCCCCGCTTCCGCAACACGTTTCGCCGCCGCATGAGCCAACTCATTGGGTTTGCCCACAACGAAATTGTCGAACACGAAGCGCTTGTCGAGCTTTGCCCCTTGGATTTCGCGCGGCTTTACGGGCGCGACCACAGCGGGGGAAGACGGGCGCGCGACAGGTTCTTGATCCAAGCGCCCTACGGAAAATGTCACACGGGTCACTTCAAACCCAGATTCGCGCATTTGATAGAGGATTTGATCTTCGAAATGCTGGCGTACGTAATTTCCAAAAAAACTGGTCGGCACGAAAAACTCTGCCGTACCGGCCGATTCTCCCACAAGTTGCAGGGGTTCGATCCATGACTTGTAGTTGTTGTTCCCGAGAGACTTGCGCAAGCGATCCGCGGCGATATCCCAAAACTCTAGTGCCATACGTTTCACTTAATCCCAATACAAACGACCATTCATCCGGCCCGACTTCAACGCGGCCCCATGACAACGTCGCTCAAATTTTAATGCCACTGCCCACCGAGCAGGCAGACTAAATTCCCGGAAAATAGCACCCATGATCCATAAAATGGATTTATCATGTTTTGTGAACCCAAGATCATGTCGCCGTGCAGCAGTG
>JGI20158J14315_10000791_pt1 | contig 23734 bp, 31 predicted proteins | sample COG_08_FD_14315 | JGI IMG/M metagenome (IMG submission 14315)
ACAAAACCATCTGTTACTATCAAAGCAAGAGGATTGACTACTTCAACTGCAATTGATGTTTCTCAAATAGTATTAAAGAAAACAAAACCTGCATTTGAAATTAGCAATGTTTCAATAAATTCTGAATCTCTTGTTTCTACTGATGGAAGAAATAGAGACGTCTCAGCAATTGAAATTACTATAGCTAGGAAAAATTCTTAGGGTAATCAAAATGGTTGCTGCCAATTCAACACCAAGTTGTTTACGTTGTGGAAAAAATTCTCTTCTTACTGATGATGTTACTGGAGAACAGTTTTGTTCAAAATGTGGTTATGTGGTTTCAGAAAAATCTCAAGAATCAGGACCTGAATGGAGATCATTTCAAAAAGATGGTGGTGCTGATCCAGCTCGAACAGGTGCCCCTTCATCGTTAATGATACATGACATGGGATTATCTACTGTAATTAATCCCCTAAACAAAGATGCATCTGGAAAACCGTTATCGACTTCAATGAAAAGCACAATTGAACGTCTTCGAACTTGGGATAGCCGAAGTCAAGTTCACGAACCTGTTGATAGAAATCTTAGACAAGCACTTAGTGATTTGAATAAATTAAAAGATAAAGTTTCAGTTCCTGCAAATGTTCTTGAAAAAGCAGCTTACATTTACAGAAAAGCTTTAGAAAAAAAATTAGTTAGAGGTCGTTCTATTTCTGCAATGATTGCTGCATCANTGTATGCAGCATGCAGAGATACAGAAACTCCAAGAACTCTAAAAGATATAGCAGATTCAGCAAATGTTAAAAGAAAAGATATTGCAAGATGTTATCGATTATTGCATCACGAATTAGAATTGAAAATGCCTGTGGTTGATTCAATTCAATGTATTGCACGAATTTCAAGTAAGTTAGAAATTTCTGAAAAAACTAAACGTTATGCCGTTAAAGTATTGAAAGAAGCTCAAGAACGAAAAGAATCTGCAGGTAAAGACCCAATGGGGCTTGCAGCAACTGCATTGTATCTTTCTTGTGTCAAAAATGGGGTGTCTATCACTCAACGTGATCTTGCCGAAGCTGCAGGTGTTACTGAAGTTACAATCAGAAATAGGTACAAAGGTCTAAAAGCTGATCAAGCTCCAAAAAATGATGATTCTTCTGAATAATTTTAACAATTTTTGATTATTTTCTCATATGGAAAATCTACATAAAGCCTAAAATTTTCTATAAGTTATGGATACAAGTCCTACAAATTACAATTTAACTTTTGAACCAGATCTAAAAAAATTCACTTTCACAGGTTTGGAAATCATTTCTGTTAATTGTAAAAAATCTGTAAATATAATTAGAATGAATTGTGCTGAATTAAAAATTAAATCTTGTATTGTGAAATCTGGAGGACAAATAATCAAATCCTCTCCAAAAACAAATGAAAAAAAGGAAGAATTAGAAATTAAACTTGGAGAAAAAATACGCGGTTCATGTACTATTCATTTAGAATTTGAAGGAATATTGAATGATAGATTATTGGGATTTTATCGAAGTAAATATGAACAAAATGGGAAAACAAAATATCTTGCAACAACACAATTTGAGGCTGCAGATGCTAGACGTGCTTTTCCTTGTTGGGATGAGCCTGAAGCTAAAGCAACATATGATATTTCAATTATTGCAGAAAACAAATTTACTGCAATATCTAACATGCCTGTAAAAACAAAGAAAAAAACTGGCAACAAAACTATATACCATTTTCAAAAAACCCCTCTTGTTTCCACTTATTTGATTTATCTTGGAGTCGGTGAATTTGAATACCTGACAGGAAGAGCTGGAAAAATACAGATTAGAGTTGTTACAACAAAAGGAAATACTTCAAAAGGTAAATTCTCTTTAGAACTTGGAAAGAAACTTCTTACTTCATATGAAAAATATTTTGGAATTAAATTTCCGTTACCTAAACTTGATTTAATTGCTGTCCCTGATTTTGCTGCAGGTGCAATGGAGAACTGGGGTGCAATTACTTTTAGAGAAACAATTTTGCTTTATGATCCAAAAACATCTTCAACTAGGACCAAACAATTCATTGCAGAAGTAATATCTCATGAAATTGCACACATGTGGTTTGGCAATTTGGTTACTATGAAATGGTGGAATGATTTGTGGTTAAATGAAAGTTTTGCTACTTTTATGGCAACTAAGTTTGTGGATAAATTTTATCCTGAATGGGATTTGTGGAATCAATTTGTTGAGGATGCAATGAATGTGGCAATGGGATTGGATTCATTGAAAACAACTCATCCAATTGATGTTGATGTTAAATCTCCTGCTGAAATCCGTGAAATTTTTGATGCAATTTCATATGATAAAGGTGGATGTGTATTGCGAATGTTAGAAAATTATGTTGGTGAACCTAACTTCCAAAAAGGATTAAAAAAATATCTTTCAGATTTCAAATACAAAAATGCCAAAGGTCAGGATTTGTGGGATGCAATTGGAAAAGCATCCAAAATGCCAGTGACTTCAATGATTAATACTTGGTTAAAACAACCTGGATTCCCTCTTGTTGAAATTAATCAAACAGGTAATAATTTAAAAATTAAACAAAAACGATACTTACTTGAACCTAATTCTAAATTTAGCAAAGGTTTGTGGTCAATTCCATTATCTTTAGGCTTGGAAAAAGAAATTTCTAACAAATTATTTTCGAAAAAATCCATGTCTGTAAAATTACCAAAAAACACAATTGGATTTGTTGCAAATTATGGTCGTAAAGGTTTCTATCGTGTAAAATATGATGAAGGAATTTTACTTGATCTTAAAATGTTAGTTGATGAAAAACGTATTCCTCCTATTGATAGATGGGCAGTACAAAATGATTTATTTTCATTATGTGTTTCTGGGGATGAACAAGTTAGAAATTATCTTGATTTTTCTGATGCATATTTTGATGAAGACAGTTATCTTGCATCTGTCAATGTTGCACATAATTTAGCATCATTGTATTTCCGGGCATTTGATGAAAAATTTGTAGAAGAAATTCGTAGTTATGCAATTAATTACTTTAGAAAAATATTATCTAATCTTGGATGGGAACCAAGAAAAAGTGATAAACATACTGATGCATTATTACGTTCCTTTACAATATCTGCATTAGGAAAAATGAATGATGATTCTGTTACTGATGAAGCACTACAAAAATATAAAAAATTCTTGAAATCTCCTCATAGTTTGTCTCCTGATTTAATTGAACCAATCTGCTCTATTGCAGCTTGGAATGGAAATTCAAAAACTTTCAATGAATTAAAAAAATTATACACAAATTCAAAGACAATGGAACAAAAACTTCGTTTCTTAGGTGCTATGTGTGGATTCCAAGATAAAAAACTCCTTGCTAAGACTTTGGACTTCTCTCAAACATCTGAAGTAAGATCTCAAAATATGCAATTACCTATTATGAAAATTGCCGCTAATCCTTATGGTGATAAGATTTTGTGGCCATGGTTGAAGAAAAATTGGAAAAAAATCAATAAAAAAGTTGGACATGGAAATCCGTTGTTTAATCGAATTGTTGCTAGTATTGCAGGTGTGGCTGATGATTCCATGGAAAATGAAATCAAATTATTTTTCAAAAAGAATCCTACTCCTGGTACTGAACGAACTCAAAAACAAACTTTGGAAAGAATTCGTATTAATTCTAAATTTTTAAGAGTAATGCGTAAAGAATTCAAAAATGGCTAAAAAATTAGGGCCTCCAATATTTCTAGGTGTTTTTACTGTAATAGCACTTGTATTCTTAACTGGTGGTGCAACTGATGACAAAGAACCTCTTCGTCAAAATTTTAGTGTAGAAGCAATTTACTATGATACTGGTTATGTTGAAATTTCTTATTTTGATAAATCTAAAAAAACTACTTCTGTTGTTCTTGAAATACTTGGTATGGAAAATTCATTTCAAAAATCTTTTTCTGATTCTGAATTCATAGAAATAATACAATTTCCAAATAAGCCAAAATACGGTTGGGCAATTCATCCTATTGTTTTAGAAGTTGAACATGAGGACTTTGGTCATGTTCAAATTAAGACTGAAATTCATGAAATTGGTACTTCTATCCCAAATGTCATTTATGACCCTTCTTAGATCATATACAAGATTTTATTGTACCTTCTAAATCATATTTACTAGTGGACTTACTTTCTGATTTAAAAAAAGGAAAACGTGGTGCAATTGCTAAAGCAATTACAATTGTTGAAAATGATCAAAAGGAAACAAGAAAATTATTAAAAAAAATTTTTAAAGATACTGGAAAATCTAGTATAATTGGAATTACTGGCCCTGCAGGAGCTGGAAAAAGTTCTCTTATCAACAAAACTGCAATGTCTCTAAAAAAATTGGGCTCCAAACCTGCTGTCTTGGCAATTGATCCTACTAGTCATGTTACTGGTGGGGCCATATTGGGTGATAGAGTTAGAATGAGTGAATCTACTGATTCAGGAACATACATTCGAAGTATCGCATCAAGAGGTGCTACAGGAGCTGTTTCCCGTTCATTGCGAAATAGTATTCGAGTTTTAGAATATGCTGGATTTAATCCAATAATAATTGAAAGTGTTGGAGCTGGACAAACTGAAGTAGAAATTTCCAACATTGCAGATATCACTGTAGTTGTTTTTAATCCAAATACTGGAGATAGTATTCAAACAATTAAAGCTGGATTAACTGAAATTGGGGATATCTATCTAGTAAACAAAAGTGATCTTCCTGGAACCAATCAACTATTTGATGCAGTACGAGACTTTATTGGAGATTCAGATAGAAATCCTACAATTTTAAAAACTTCTGTAAAAAAGAATGCAGGGATCAGTGTTTTTGCAAAAACTCTCAAAGATATGATGACTATAAAAAAGAAATTCAAAGAAGAAAAGGATCTTGAACGTTTTGAAGCCGAATTAAAAGACATTGTTTTAAATAACATTAATGAAAAGGTTGAAGAAATGATGCAATCTGATAAGACTTTCTCAAATTATCTTAAAAAAATAAATTCTAAAAAAATGGATCCATTTACTGCAGCTGATAAACTTAGTAAATCTATAGTGAAGTGATATTATGGCAACAAAGAAAGTAACTAAATCCAAAGCACCTGAAAAGAAAATTTTTACTGATTCAGAATATTCTGTAAAACGAATTTACCAAAAATCTTCTAAAAAGAGACAAACTGAGGATGCAGGAAAATATCCCTTCACAAGAGGAATTCATCCTGGAATGTTCCGTGAAAGATTTTGGACTATGAGACAATATTCTGGATTCGGTGATGCAAAGTTAACTAATGAACGTTTCAAATTCATGCTTGAAAAAGGTCAAACTGGACTTAGTATGGCATTTGATTTGCCCACTCAAATTGGTTATGATTCTGATTCCCCTCAAGCAGAAGGTGAAGTTGGAAAAGTAGGGGTATCAATTACTTCAATCAAAGACATGATGACTGCTTTTGATGGAATTCCGCTTGGAAAAGTTAGTTCATCCATGACAATTAATTCTACTGCATCAACATTGCTTGCATATTACATTGCAGTTGGTGAATCACAAGGTTTCAAAAGTCATGAACTTAGAGGAACAACTCAAAATGATATTCTAAAAGAATACATCGCACGTAATACCTACATCTATCCTCCACAACCATCAATGAGATTAATTGGTGATATGATTGAATTCTGTGCTGAAAAAGTTCCATCTTGGTATCCTGTTTCTATTTCTGGATATCATATGAGAGAAGCTGGTTGTACTGCTACACAAGAAATTGCATTTACATTGGCAAATGCAATTGCATACATCCAAACTTGTTTGGATAAGGGATTAAAAATTGATGACTTTGCACCTCGTTTGTCCTTTTTCTTTTGTTGTACAATTGAATTCTTTGAGGAGGTTGCTAAATTTAGAGTTGCAAGAAAAGTTTATGCAAAAATATTGAAAGAAAAATTCCATGCAAAAAATCCACGTTCATTACAATTAAAATTCCATACTCAAACTAGTGGTGAATCTTTAACTGCACAACAACCAAACAACAACATTGTTAGAGTTGCCATTCAAACTATGGCTGCAGTTGCAGGTGGAACTCAATCACTTCACACTAATTCGAGAGATGAAGCATTGGCTCTTCCTACTCAGGAATCTGCAAAAATTGCATTAAGAACACAACAAATTGTTGCCCATGAGAGTGGAATAACTAAAACTGCAGACCCTCTTGCAGGTTCATATTACTTAGAAGAATTATGTGACCAAATTGAAGCGGATGTTTGGAAATATTTGAAGAAGATTGAAAAAATGGGTGGTTCAGTAAAAGCAATTGAGAAAGGTTTCTTCCAGTCTGAAATAAGAGCAAATGCATATCGTCTAAAGAAAGAAACTGATGATGCTGATAGAGTAATTGTTGGTGTCAACAAATATTCTGAAGATGAAGAACAACCTGAACTTCTTAGAATTGATGGTAGGATTGAAATTCAACAAAAGAAAGCATTAAAAAAATTACGTACTGAAAGAGATTCTAAAAAATTAGAAAAAGCATTATCTGCAATGCAAAGTGCTGCTGAAACTGAAGATAATCTCATGCCTTACATTGTAACTGCTGCAAAAGCATTTGCAACAACTGGTGAAATTAGCAATACTTTCAGAGAAGTATTTGGAGAATATCGTCCAAAGGAGGTCTTTTAATTGAAAATTGATCATATTGCAATTGCAGTAAATGATGTTGAAGAATCTGCTAAAGTCTATCAACAAGCTTTAGGTGTTGATGAAATTGAATTTGAAACAGTAGAATCTGAAGGTGTTAAAGTTGCAATTATTGCACTGGAGAATGGTCGAATTGAATTAATGCAACCTACAAATGATTCAAGCCCAATTAAGAAATTTTTAGATAAAAAAGGTCCAGGACTTCATCATATGGCATTAGATACTAGTGATATTGAAGGTGAAGTTGAAAGAATGGAAGGTTGTGGAATTCAATTCTTAGGGAAAATTAGACCTGGCTCTGCAGGAACTAAAGTCACTTTTATCCATCCAAAATCATTAAGTGGAGTTTTAGCAGAACTTTGCTCACATCCTTAATTCAATTTTAACATTTTACTGTAGTTAGATTTCTAATTTATTTTTCAATAATTCCAATTTTTTTGTAATATTGTTTTTTTCATCATCTGAACAATTTAATTTTTTTACTTGATCTAAAATCTCTTCAATTGTTCCTATTATTTCTCCATCTGATTTATTTTTACCAAAATTAATATTTTCAAATCCTTGTGTTTCTGTTTTATCAATTACTTCAATTCCCTCTGGTAAAATTTCATAAACTTTGATTAGCTTTTCATCTTGACGTTGCGGTGACATTAAAACAAACTGCTTTTTTCTTAATTGTTCTAATTCGTTAAAAATTTCATCTTCTGAACTGTTTATTGTTTCTATAATTTGTTGTAAATCACATGATTTGATTTGTAATAATCTTAAAATTTTTGCCCATATTGGAATTTTTGAACTCCANAGAATCTCTTTAGCNAATTCAGTAATTGTAAAAGAGCCATTNTCATTCATTGAAATGAATTTTCTATCTTTTAGCGATGCTAATGTNTCTAAAATTTTTCCAACNCCGTGTCTTTTTAATTTTGAATTCTCTAAATGAGTTTCATTAAATGTTCCATTTTGATTAACTGCTAACTGTAAAACTTCTAAATCTATTGTACCTAATTTTCTCATGTCTTGTTTCAGTTTGAATAATATATGTTGATTATCTTTTTTTATCTATGGTTCTTTATCAACTTCCACGATTGTCATATGATTATGATGAATTAGAGCCCTATTTTGATCAAGAAACTATGAAAATACATCATTTAAAACATCATCAGGCATACGTTGATGGTCTAAATGCGTCTCTTGCTGAGATAGGTGCTGCATCTCATCCAAAATACATTTCTGCAATTTTATCTGAATTATATTCACTTCCTGAATCAGGACAAAAATCAATTAACTTTTTTGGTGGAGGTTTTGAAAATCATAGATTATTTTGGGAAACTTTAACCCCTAAAAGTGATAAAGTGCCTGGCGGAAAATTAGAAGATCAAATTGATGTCTATTTTGATAATTTTGACAATTTCAAAAAAATTTTTTCTCAAAAAGCAATTTCCATTGAAGGTAGTGGATGGTGCTGGTTAGTTTTTAATGAAACATATCATAAAATCGAAATCATTACTACTCCTAATCAGGATAGTCCTTGGACATTACAAAAAACACCTCTTTTAGGAATTGATATGTGGGAGCATGCATACTATCTTAATTACCAAAACAAACGACCTAATTATGTTGAATCTTGGTGGAATGTAATTAATTGGGATTATGTGACAAACAGATTTGAAGAAATTTTTTAATCTGAAAAAAGATTCATTAAGAATTACTCTGGTCTTAATGTATGGATATGATGCTTGAAGAGGAATTAATTGATTTAATGACTTTTTGTTTACAAAATCCTGATTCTTCAGAAATAGATCAAAAACATACTCGAATCAAAGAGATTGGTCAAGAAATTTTTGATGATGGTGGGGAGGATGCAATTGAAAATTTTTCATTTGTTCTAAAAAATAGAATTACTCAAGAAATTGAAAAAGATCCATCGCCATTGCTTTCGCTATGGCAAGACCTATCTAGTAACTAGAAGATTGGGTTTTTTGAAAAATCCTTATCCTCTACCTATTCTGAAAATGGCTGTACTGCATGTTGGGCATGTGCCTTTAATTGCAGGTTTTCCATTTTTCATGGTGTATGGTGCTGGACTACCGATTTCTCGTTTGTCTCTACACTTGACACAATATCCTATTGTCATGATCTTTGTAGGCTCGTTCTTGTATTAGCGAGAAGTTGTTGAATTTTTTTTACTAATAGGCAAATATCCGATCTCAATTTTCATGATCCTGAACTATATTTTTCGTATCGGTAATTCTAAAATCTAATATTTTTTTAAATTTTTTATCACTGTACTTTTTTCTGTAATGATTTTTCCAGGGTTTAAAATAAAATTAGGATCTAGTATTTGTTTAATTTTTTTAAATGTTTGATAATTTATCTCTCCATATTGTTTTTTTATAAATTCAGACCGTGCAAGTCCATCTCCATGCTCAGCTGAAATCGTTCCATTGTTTTTAATTACTTCATTAAAATATTCAATTGCCATATTTTTAATTAATTTTGTATTTGTTTTTTTAGAAATTAACCTAACATGGATATTTCCATTTCCTATATGTCCATAGATTATTGTTTTTACTTTGTATTTTCTTTCAATACTTTTCAATACTGAAAACAGTTTTGACATTTTATCTAATGGCACTGCGGCATCTTCAATGATATGAGGAATTCTTAATTCTTTTTTGATTGATTTTAAACTATAGTGTAATGATGCATCCCTGTGCTTCCACCATGTTTTCATATCTGAATCTGTGCTAAGTTTTTGAATTATTTTGCCTGAAATAATTAACTTTAATTCTTTTTGAGTATTTTTTATGTTTTCATCGTATTCTACAAATAGTAAACATTGTGTCGATTTATCAAAATTAAATTTGATATGTTTTAGGGTATTTTTATCTACAAATTCAAGCGTAGAAGGTGCTGTTTTAGTGATTAATTGACTGTTTTTTGCTGCTTCGAAAATTGATTTGTATGCAATTATGTATAATATTCTCTTTTTTGGTATGTCTAAAATATTTAATTTTGCAGAAATAATAATTCCTAGTGTTCCTTCAGAACCTATAATTATTTTATGGGAATTTTTTTCTGATGTGATTTTCTTTATTTGATATCCTGAAGAGTTTTTTGATGTTTTAGGGATTTTATCATTATCTATTTTTATATTTTGAAATATTTTTTTACTAACTTTCTTATTTTTTGGTAATGTAATTCTTTTACCATTTCCATCAATGAATGTAATTTGTTTAATATTATCTATTGTACTACCATATTTTATACTTCTACTTCCACTTGAATTGTTTCCTAACATTCCTCCAAGGGAACAAAAATTTCCTATTGATGGGTTTGGAGGAAAAAATTTTTCTTTTTTTTGTAATTCTAAATCTAATTTGCCTTTTAAAACTCCTGAACCCACTATTGCTGATTTTTTATTAATTCTAATTGAATTAATTTTTTTCATATCTATGATTATTCCATAATTTAATGCACTTCCAACTAATCCAGTTCCTGCCCCTCTTACGGTAACTGATGTTTCATATTTTTTTGCAATTTTTATTGTTTTGATCACATCCTCTTCATTAATTGGAATAACTATGATCTGTGGAGTTATTTGATATGAGCTTGAATCTACTGAATAAAATTTTCTGAAATATTTTTCATGATGTACCTCTCCTTTTATCTTAGATTCGAGTATTTGTAGAAGTGATTTTTTCATTTATTTTTTTATAATTTTACTCTATAGTAATCCCATCTTTCTGGATCAAATAATTGGACAAATTCTGCATCCTCTTTTGTAATTCTTGCTCTAATTACATCCCGTAGTGCAAAACTAGTCAAATACTTGTATTTCATTGAATGTGCCTGCATGATGAACATATGTCTCATCTCACTACCTCCACGTAGTCCCCAATATCCCATTTTCAAGGCTAAAGGCTCTAAAAATATGGTATTTTTTAAGCCAAAATTTTCATCTCTAATTTCTTCACGTAATTGATAATTTTCAAGTGGACCCCCTTTTGAAAAACCTATGATTTCTCCATTACTGTCATTTAATCTCAAGGTATTGATAATTGTATTTTTATCTTTTATTGATTCTTTGAAATTATCTTTTCCAAACTGTAATGGTTTTGGTAATTCTAAAAATATTTCATATAGTTTTTGAGCAAAGTCTGGATCCTCCTGAGAACTTTTGTTTTCAATTGTTGGAACCAATTTAAGATTTTCATAAGCAAAATCTGCTTGAATGCATACTTCTTGTTCCCTCATCTTCATAAAAGATAGTACTGTATCAAAAAAATTCTTTCTCATTTCTTTTGGTAAGGTTCTTAGAATTGTTTGTGCAATTTCTGTCTCTTTGTTTAATATCTCTTCAAAATATGCTACTGCTGTTCTTATAATTATTGATGGTCTCCATGCAAGTGCATGTGCATTCATTTTTGCCATCTCCATTGCTTTTGTAAAATCTCCTAATGCATAACCACTAATTCTATCAATTACTGATAAATACCATCCAATTTCCATTATGTGTTCTTGTAATGCTAAACTGTTTCTAGTTTTTTCTGATTTCTCAAAACATTTTTTAATTTCCTTTTCGGCATTCTTTTTTAATTCTCCATTCCACGGATATGTAGTTCTTAAAATCAGCACTTTGATTATTTCCAGGTCAATATCTGCAGAAATTAATAATTCTCTAAGTTTTTTATCTTCAGAAATAAATTTCAATACACTTTCTTCGTGAGGTTTATCTACACTTTTTTGCGGATCAAAATCATGGAACAACGCTGCAACATATAGGTACTTTTTATCTTCTTCAGTGAATTTGATTTTTTTTTGATCAAGTGCTAGTAATGACACGTATGTTACTTCTAATTCGTGATTGATATTGTGATATCCGTAATAATCTACTCCTAAACCTTGACTATCAAATAGGTCGATTGTATAGTCTAACATTTCTAGATAACAATCATTTTCTAATCCATGTTGGGCCATTAAACTAAGAATCTCATTTCTCATTGAATGAGTATTTGCAAGTTCTTGCATTATTGTTCGATCATAATTTGAGTTTTTAAATATATTCCAAGAAATTTTTTAATTATTCCAGAAATGATCGATATTTTCTTAATTTTTAATCACAAGATTCAATAATTTAGGATTGAAATTTTTTTCATGTCTGTTAATTCTGATTTATTTGAAAATTTGATGAATCTAACTGCTAGTAATTCCCCAAAATTTACACTTCATCTTAATGACAAAGATTATCTTCTAGTTGATGTTTCGATTGAAAATTCATCTGTACCTGTTAATGAACCTACAACTCGTGGAGGTGTATATTTTTCTGAAAAGTATGCATACAAAATGAAAGGTGCAATCAATGATCTTTCAGTTGTTCCTTTACTCACTAAAAAAATGCTTGGACCTAATACTGAATTTGGTGAATTAAAAATATCCACTTCTATTGAGTTAGATGGAACATCAACTCCTTTGGAAATTTTAACCAATTTAACTAATAGTGTTCAAACTCCTGATTCAATCGAACTGAGTATGATAATTATTAAATTAGAATCCGTTTAATTTGATTTAAAATATCTGTCATACTTTTCTTTTGATTCTTCATCTGATAATATTTCATATGCTTTATTGATTTTAATCATTTCTTGTTCAGAATCTTCTTTGGTTTTATCTGGATGAGTTTTCTTTGCCAATTCTCTAAAACTTTTCTTAATTTGTTCTGCAGTTGCATCTTTTTTTATTCCCAAAATTTCATAATAATCAGGTAAGTTTTGATTTGCCAATTCATCTCTGAACTCTTTCTCTTCTCTGGTGTTTCCTCTTTTTCCAATTTCTTCATAATCGTCTCCCCAATCTGAGTGATATTTTTCATATGTTCTATCTTTTTTTGAATCATGTTCTTGTTTATCATATGCCGTCTTTTTTCTCAATATGACATCTCTAGCTAAAAATAGAAATATTGCAATTACTGCAATAGAAAAACCTGCAAATAAAATAATTTTTTCATCATCTGATATTTTTAATTCATTTCCCGAATCATTATCTTGAGCACTTACTGTTTGTACTGTTCCAATTGTAATTGCTAAAATTATAAAAATTTTAAATACATTCATTTTCTTAATCCTATGTTATTGAAAATAGCAATTTGTTCTATTTAGTCGTATATTTTTTCATTGATAATTTTTGTTCATATGTTCAAATTTAATACGTACAATATCTTTCAATTACTATGAGTAAAATCGAAGAACTTGTATCTTCTGGTAAATCTCTATTAGAAAATGGTGATTTTAACAACGCATTATCTTTTTTTGAACAGGCATTATTGCTAGACCCAAAAGACCCTGATTTATGGAACTACAAGGGTGCTGCCCTTCGAAGCTTAGGGCGTTACGCTGAATCAATGGAATGTTTTAACAATTCACTTAAGCTTGATCCTAGAGACAAATTTTCCTCATAACCACTATGTGTATTTTTGAATTAACCTTTTTAATCATGAAACCCTATTATGGTTATGACAAGAACACAAAGACGTAGAGATACAGCCCGTCCTACACGCGATGGAAAACACAATCCTGTCTGCACTGACCCTGAATGCAAGGATTGTTAATGAATGAATTAAACTCTTTTAATTCATTTTTATCCTTATTTGAGCCTGATATCTTCTAATCTGTTTAGATAGGTTATGTCGGAATTACTCGTACTTTAATTCAATAATTTTCAATTTTCTGTATGTTAAAACTACTCTCAATTCCACAAAATAAAATTCAAACTGAGGATCACTATATTATTAACAATGAATTAGATGATTTATTGAATAAAGAATTAGTTGAATTATTTTTAAACGCAAACAATTGCATTGATGATGAGAATTTTTTAGAAGCCATTGAATTCTATGATTTGATTTTAAAAATTGATCCAAAAAATATTTCTGCTTTAATCGATAAAGGAGTCACTTTACAAATTCTTGGTAGAATCAAATTATCTCTACGTAGTTTCAATAAGGCTCTTGAATTATCTCCAAAAAATATTGATGCTCTAATTAACAAAGGTTCTGCATTACATTTGAGTGAACAATATTTAGATGCAATTGCTTGTTATGATGAAGCATTAGACATTGATCAAAAATGTTCCATGGCTCTTGCATACAAAGGACTTTCTTTAGGTGAATTAGGAAATCTTACTGAATCTATTAGTTGTTTCAAAAGAGCACTATCTATTGATGAACACTGCACTTTGGCTCAAATTTCTAAAGATACTGCACAAGAACTTTTGAAATCAATTAACACTACTAAAAAACTGTAACATCCCCTGGTGCAGGTTCTCTGTTATTTTGTTTTTCATTTGTTTCAAAGAAATCTTTATGTTTCAAATTTTGATGTTCTCTTAATTCTTCGATATTTTCAAAACCTTCGTGACATAAGTAACATTTTGGTTTATGTTCATCAATTAATGGAAGTACCACACATATTCTGATTTTATTGGTTACTTATTTCTTAAGAGTATAAGGAATATATCCTTATGAGAATGCGTAACTGTATGTTAGAGCAAATTGTAGGTGATTCTCAGGCATTAGATCGTGCTTTGGCAGGTGAGGAATTGTCTTACAAAGATGGTTTGGAATTAATGGATTATGACAATTTACATTTACTTGGTGCAGTTGCAGATTCTACTAGGAAAAAATTAGTTGGGGATACTGTAACATTTGCTGCTTCGTATTACATGAATTACACTAATGTTTGTGCTGCAAGTTGTCAAATGTGTGCATTTTATCGAAAGGGAGATGAGGATGACGCTTATACCTTAACTCCTAAAGAAATTGAACAACGTGTTGGCATTGCAAAACAAATGGGTGCAACAGAAGTACATATTGTTGGTGGATTTCACCCTGATCTTCCTTTAGAATATTATGAAGATATGATGAAAACTATCAAAACAAGTCATCCTGAATTAAACATTAAGGCATTAACTGCAGCAGAAATTCATTTCTTATCAAAATTAACAAAAAATTCTACCAAAGAAATTTTATCTCGTTTGAAAACTGCTGGATTAGATTCGATGCCAGGTGGTGGTGCTGAATTATTCCATCCTGATATACGTGGTAAAATTGTAAGAGGTAAATGTACTGGACAACAATGGTTGGATGTCATTGAGGAAGCTCATACAATGGGAATCCAAAGTAATGTAACAATGCTGTACGGTCATATTGAAAAACCAGAACATATTGTTGATCATTTAATAAAAATTCGTGAACTTCAAAAGAAAACAAATGGGTTTGTAACTTTAATTCCTTTGAAATTTAGTTTAGATAATACTGAACTAGAACAAAATAATTTAGTAACAAATGAATGTTCTTCAGTTTATGATTTGAGAATTATTGCATTATCTAGATTGATGCTTGCGAATACTTTGAATAATATCTCTGTCTATTGGGTTGCTTATGGCAAAAAATTAGCTCAAGTTGCCTTATCTAATGGTGGAAGTGATTTAGTTGGAACTGCATTTTCTGAGGAAATATATCGTGCAGCCGGAAAGCCAACTACTTCTTCAGTGGATGAATTGGCAACTATGGTTAAAGAAATAGGTAGAATTCCTGCTCAAAGAAATACTCATTTTGGAATTTTAAAACAATTTTAATCCATTTGTTTTTTTATTGATTCTATTTTTTCTTCCATTTTTACCTGCTTGTCTTTACGTGAATCTATTTTTAAAATTACTTCTACTCTATTAATTCCCAAATGATGAATTGTTTCTATCATACTTTTAGATGCTTTGTTGATTATATCCATGTCATCTGATTCTAAAATTGTTCCCATCGAATTAATTTCGTATCTTAAATTTTCTATATTTTTTATTGATTCGATTGCTTTAGCAATGTAAAAACTCACACTAGTTGTCTTTGTTGCTAATGGGTATATGCTAATTTCTGCTTGAATCATTACTTGTTTCAAATTCATTTTGACTTAAAATGTTTGATAATTTTCTGAATAGTGAGATTGGTGAGATGAAGAGTCTCAACCAACCTCATGTAGATTGGAGAGTTCCGTTCTACATTTACCACGTTTTGTTAACCCGAATTGGTTAACGCGATTTTGGAATCAAACGTACATCTCAGAAGATGTTGTACTGTATAAAATAAACGGAAAATGAATCTTATTCCACTTTTTTTTCAACATTCTTTGTTGGTTTACTGCCTTTCTTTCTTCGAGCACCAAAACTAATCAACACTAGTAAAAACCCTAATCCGAACAAAATCCCTGCCAATGTATTGTAATCTTCATTTTCTTGTTCTGCTAACATCAAATCCAGTTTTTCTTCTTCAGTCATTCCTGCTTGACCTACCGGAACTGCTGCATTGATGTTAATAGTCAACGCTAATCCAACAATTACCATTGCCATTCCTCCTGCTAACATTTTTTTATTTACAAGAACCATTCTATGATTAATTAAATTTCATCATATATTAGGGAATCAATTTTTTTTCGATCTATTTAATTACAAATTTTTTATTATGCCGCAAAGTTGTTTTTTTGAAAATTTAATAAAAGTTACAAAGTTTTGAGTGTTTTTCTCAAAACAATTTGTTTATGTTATCTGTGATTTTGGAAACATTCTCTGCAATATACAGGTCTGTCTTCTTTTGGTTGAAATGGTACTTGACAATCATTTCCACAATCACCGCATTTTGCATCATGCATTTCTCGTGGTCTATCATCTCTTCTACCAAATCTTCCACCTTGTCTGCCACCAAATCTGTCTCTATTTCTTGGTGCTGGTTTGTGATTTTGGAAACATTCTCTGCAATATACAGGTCTATCTTCTTTTGGTTGAAATGGTACTTGACAATCGGTACCACAATCACCGCATTTTGCATCAAACATTTGTCTATCTTCTCTATTGTATGACATGTTTTCTAGCTTTAATCAAATGGTGTCGTAATTAAACCATTGTAAAATTAACCGATTTTAGTGATTTTTAATTATTTAAAATTCTGATAATTATTTTCTTACATTGGAATTTCAGGCACTGACATTCCACCATGTCCTGAATCAATTGTTTGCTTTGGATTTAGACTTGTATCGTGATGACATGGTTTGTTGCATACAGGACAAAATTTTCTGTCCAATACAATACATTGACAAATGTGATTTTTTACATATGATTGGGCAGCTTGATTCCATTCTCCTGTTCCATTACAATATACGCATACATTTGTTGAACTTGAACCAGCTCCTTTGCAAAAATCGCATACATCATCTGTCATAACCCTTGTTCTCTTTACCTGTATTATATGATTTTTGGCACCAGCAAAGTCAAGTAATTTGATACTATATACTGTGTAAATTTAGTAAAGGTCTGAACAAAGAAAATAAGAAAGGCATTCGTTCATGGTTTAACCCTAGAGGTTATGGGATAAGTAGAGTTTCTTGGTTACTTATGCGAATTTCTGGAATTTACCTATTGGTATTTTTTGTTGTACATGTAATTCATGCTGCAACTATTCTTGATCGTATGTCTTGGGGACAAATGTTGTTTTTGACATACTCGCCTACTGGTTTTGTTGTATTGTCTGTGATGATTGCTTTAGGTTCGTTTCATGCAATTAATGGAATTAGATTAATGTTTCAACAAGGTGGACTTGGAATTGGAACTCCAACTAGACCTGATTATCCATATCAAATTCAATCAATGGGTAAAAAAAATAGATTATGTATCTATGTCACTATGGGTGTTTCAGCATTAGCATTGTACTATGCACTGGATGTGTTTTTTGAATTTTGAGGATTAGAGAGAGTCACATTAGGAAAATTCATTATGGTACTGCCTTGGGCGCCATTGGATTAGTTGCATTACATATTTCGGTAAGATTTTCAACAGGACATTTTGCATCTTCCTTGTCTTATGAATTCGTAGTTTCAAATTATCAGAACTTAACTTATGCCATACTGTTAGAATTAATTCTAATTTTGGTATCTGTTCATGGCTTTAATGGCCTGCGAGGAATTTTCCTTGATTATAGAAGTGGTTTCAAATATGAAAAGGCAGTAAACTGGGGATGTTTCCTTGCTGCTTTATCGTTGATAGTCTATGGTACTATGACAATTATTCTTGCAAATTTCATTGAACTGTATTAATTTCGTGCTTCATAATTCGGCAATATTCATCAGTTTTGAGGAAAATCAGAGAGAACCCGTTGACATAATCATCAGCAAATAATTGTTAAATTTCAACTAAATATTTCTTATCTATGTTTTATTTTTAAAATTACACTGAACCTTCTGGTGGCTTTTGAACAAATACATTACATACTAGTGCATCTGTTTTTGAATCTCTGTATTGAACTTTACATGTAACAAATTTTCCAATTAATGCGCGTTCCAAATCTTCTTTTGTTTGTTCTGGACGTTGTCCTTGTTCTTCTTCTTTGATTAACCCCATTATGATTTTTTCAGTTTTTCCATAATCTCCTTTGTTGTCTTTTCTAGTGTGACTTACCAATAACCTAAATGCATTACCTGTTAAAACTTCTAAAACTGCTCCACCAATACCGTCACCATCAAGTTCATCAGACATAATTGAATAATTTTTTTGTTCTATAATTACTTGGTGGCAATACTAATTTCAAAATCTGGAACTAATCCTTTTTCTTTTGCCATCTCAAATAATTTTCTAATTGNTTGTTCTCCAGGATCTCCCATGTTCACAGTTACTGGGTTTACGTACATTTTCACAAATTTTTCAATTAAAGAGCGTTCTTTTCCTCTTGAATATTGCATTGCATATTCTAAAGCATCATCAAAATTCTTTATTCCAAATTCAATTGATGCTTGTAAATATTTGTCAAATTTAACAATTGTATCCATTCCTAAATCGGTTCTCATTACATTGATACCTAATGGAACTGGTAACCCATTTGTGGTTTTATCCCACCATTCTCCAACATCTAAAATTTTTACATTTCCTTCCTGTTCATATGATAATTGAGTTTCATGAATTACTAATCCTACATCCACTTCTCCTGATTCTACTGCTTTTGGAATGTCGCTGAAATTCATTTCAACATAGTCAAATTTTCCTATCATTAATTGTAGTAGCAAAAATGCTGATGTCATTTTTCCTGGAATTGCAATTTTACATTTTTTTAATTCTTCAATTGTCATTTGTTTTTTTGCTGTAACTATCGGACCATAATTAATCCCAAAACTTCCGCCACTTCTTAGAATTGTATACCCTGGGATGTATGCGCATGCATGTACTGAAACTGCAGTTACATCTAATTCTGGATTTGTTGCCTTGAGATTCAAATTTTCTATATCTTCGATCACATGATTTACAGTAAAATCTGGTGATGGGACTTTGTCAGTAAACATTCCATAAAACATGAATGCATCATCAGAATCTGGAGTATGTCCTACTGAAATTTCCATACTTGTTTTTTTAAGGGTCGTAATAAAAATCCAAATCATTCTATTCTGGTTTAATTAGCGACGATCATTTTTGTAGATTTTTTTAAAATTCTAAATTCTGTAGATTAAAAAAATTAACAATTTAATTTCATGACTAAATATCACATACATTATATAATGCTCGACTGGTTTTCGCATTATGGCAAAATTCAAGTCAACACAAGAAGTAATGAAAATTATCAAGAATAAACAAAATATTCGTAATTTTGGTGTAATTGCACACGTTGACCATGGAAAGACAACTATGAGTGATAGTCTGTTAGCTTATTCTGGAATTATTGCCCCCTCAGCTGCTGGAAAAGCACTTGCAATGGACTTTGACAAAGAAGAACAAGAAAGAGGAATTACAATTTACCAAGCTAATGTTACTTTGCTTTATTCTCAAAACGACAATGATTATGTCATTAACATGATTGATACTCCTGGCCACGTTGATTTCAGTGGAAGGGTTATTCGAAGTCTTAGAGCAATTGATGGTGCAGTTGTTGTATGTGATGCAGTTGAAGGTATTATGACTCAAACTGAAACTGTAACAAGAATGGCACTTGAAGAAAGAGTCCGACCTGTTTTGTTTATCAATAAAGTGGATAGATTAATCAAAGAATTGAGATTAACTCCAGAAAAAATGCAAGCCCAACTTGCAGAAGTTGTTTCTACTTTCAATCAATTAGTTGATACTTATGCTGAACCTGAATACAAAGAAAAATGGAAAGTATCAATTCAGGATGCAAGTGTAACATTTGGCTCTGCTAAAGATAGATGGGCAATTAACACTGATTTAATGAAAGAAAGAGGAATAACATTCAAAGATGTAATTGATGCTTATACTGCTGAAAAACTTCCTGAACTTGTAGAAAAAGCACCTTTGGCAGATGCAGTACTTGGAATGGTTGTAAAGCATCATCCTGCACCAAAAGACGCTATCAAATATAGAATCCCTCAAATTTGGAAAGGTGATTTAGAATCTGATGTTGGTAAGGCATTACTTGCCGGTGAAGATGATGGACCAACAATTATGATGGTTGTCAATATGGTGTTAGACCCTGCAGCAGGTCCTGTTGCAATTGGACGATTATTTTCTGGAACTATCAAAGATGGACAAACACTTCACATTATTGATGAGAAAAGAGACGGTAGAGTTCAATCTGTTAATTTCTTTATGGGTAATCAAAGAGAACAAGTTGGTGAATTGGGAGCTGGAAATATTCCTGCTTTATTGGGTTTAACTGAATGCCGTGCTGGTAATACATTATCATCTGTTAAAGATATTCCAATGTTTGAAGGGGTGAAATATGTTTCAGAACCTGTTGTTCAAATTGCAATTGAACCAAAACATCCTAAAGATTTACCTAAACTTGTAGAAATTTTGAGACAACTCACAATTGAGGATCCAAATTTGATTGTAAAAATTGATGAAGAAAGTGGTGAAACTATTGTTGCTGGAATGGGTGTATTACACTTGGATGTTGCAACACATAGAATTCAAGATGCAAAATGTGAAATCATTACATCTGAACCTTTGATTAACTATAGAGAAACTGTTAAAGCTGCTTGTGAACCAATCATGGCAAAATCTCCAAATAGACACAATAAAATTTTCATGAAAGTTGAACCATTGGAGCCTGAAATTGCTCACATGCTAAGAACTGGTGAAATTAGTGATATGAAAGATAAGAAAGTAGTTGCTGATTTATTGAAAGGTGCAGGTTGGGATACTGATACAATTAAGAGAGTTATGAAGTTTGATTCTCGTGGTAATGTTTTGATTAATGGAACAAAAGGTGTTCAATTTGTACAAGAATCTACTGACTCAATTAATTCTGGATTTGATGAAGTAATGAAAGAAGGCCCACTTTGTAAAGAACAAATGAGGGATTGTAAATTCATTTTTACTCACTTTGTACCTCATGAAGATACAGCTCACAGAGGTTTATCTCAACTAGGTCCTGCATCACGTAGAGCATGTATGGGTTCATTGTTAACTGCAGGTACTGCTGTTTTAGAACCAACTCTTGCAATTGAAGTTCGTGTACCGACTGATTTGGTAGGAAACGTTGCAACTATACTTTCTGGTAAACGTGGTAAAGTCTTAGACATGCAACAAAAAGGTGCATCAAGTATTGTTATTGGTGAATTACCTGCTTCTGAAACTTTTACTTTATCTGAAGCTATGAGAGGTCAAACTGCAGGACGTGCAACATGGAATACTTCTTTTAAAGAATGGACTGAAGTTCCAAAATCTATGCTAAAAACAGCTGTAGAGGATATTAGAAAGAGAAAAGGATTAGCCCCTGAGCCACCAGGTGTTAACGAGTTTATTGATAAAGAATAATATCATTAGTTTTTAATTTCTCTATATGGTTCGAGTAGATAATCATAGATATGATGAATTGCTAAAAAAGAAAAAGGATTTGGAAGATAATCGACCTCATGATATCGATAAAATGAGACGTTGGAAACATGATATGAATAAAATTCTAGAAGAGTTAGAATTATTCCGTTAATTTTTAAAATTTTAATGAAAAACCTTAATAGATGACTCATTTAATATAGGTCGACCTAAATATGATGAGTCAATTGAAGCCTAACATAAAGATCTATGAGCGTGAAAGAATTATTTTACAATCAATAAAAAATAATCCTGATTTACATCATAACGGATTGATAAAACTCATTGTCCCTCAATATATGGCCAAAAATACTTTTGAAAATGCACGCAATTCATTAATTGAAAAAGAAATCATATTTGTGAAAAAGAAAGGAAATATGAAATTTTACGTTCCTACACCAAATTATAAGGAAAAATCTCAACAACGATTGGAACAAAATACAAACAAAGCATTTCATGATATCAAATTGAAAATAAAAAATTTGGATGTGTCATTTCCGCACAAGGATATTGATGAAAAAATCTTCATTGGAACTATGTTTTTGAAAATCTTACTCCAGACTGATACTGGATTTACAATTCTAGATTCTATCAAAAATCCCAAAAAGACATTGTATCGTGATGAACACTTGATGATCCAACAATTAATTTCACAACTTTTTAAAATTATTAAAAATGATGTTGATTACGAGCAAATCTTTCCAACAATTGTTAGTTACCATCAGGTTAATGTTTCACAATATGACTCTTAAAATTGATTTTATCTAGTTTTTATTCAGGTAGTTTCTAACCTATTTCATGGGATTACTATATACAAAATTCTATATGGATTTTGATGATGAGGACTGGAATCAAATTTCTAATAATCCTATAGTTTTTCAAACAAAGAAAGATAATGTTTCATTAGAGATTGAAGATACATCTCATAAAAGCTATAAACTAATTTTCAAGGATGGGGGTAAAATCAATATGTTTCGAGTAACTGGAAAATTTAGATTAACTTGGGATGATGAAGATTTGTTTAAATTATCTAAATAAAAATAATGAATTGATATGTCCTTAGAGATTAAAGTACGAAATATTGTAAATGATTTTGAAGGACTTCATCTGATGAATTTTTAGAAATTTTGGAACAAATTATGCTTGAATTCAAGAGCGATTTGACTGTTGAATACCTTAAAGGCAAGATCAAAAAAATTGTTGAACTTTCATCTGAATCCGAAAAGAAAAAACAATGTAAATTGCTTTTACCTTACTATGATTGGTATTTGCAAGGCTTGTAAAATTATTAACTATATGACTTAATTTTTAACAATGCATTCTCTATGTCTGGTAAATCTTTTTTAGATTCTTCAACATCCTTTATCAATTTTATAAAATAGTCCTCAGATGTACTTTCTGCCTTTTCAATATCTGATTTTCTACATTCTAATGCTTTTTGTATAATCTCTAGATTTTGTTCTAATTCTTCTGTTGCTTTTGAATCAAGTAAAAATTTTTCAATATTTTCTTTAGTGCTTTCTATCATTGGAATTCTTTTTTTAGCTTGTGATTGTAATACTGGAGCAAACATTGCTGCTGCTTGTTTTACTTCTGGACTGGAGTGGATTGTTTGTAATCTTTTCTTATAATGAGTTAACGATTTTAAAATTATTTTATATCCACCCTCTTCTTTAAGATAAATTCCTCCTAACCATATTTTTTCAGACATTTACCAGATTCTTTTTTTTGTACTATTATAGTTTATTTTTTACAATGGTATTTTCTTTTAAAATTAGTAATGTGTAGAAATTATTTTGTATCGTAATTTTCATTAATTGGTTGAGGATTTCTGTTAATTAAAAATAGTAAAATTCCTGCAACTGCTACTCCAATACCTGTTAGGCCTACAAATGTCCCAATATTTTTTATGGTTTCTAAATTTACATTATCTTCAGAATTAATTGAATAAAATAAAATTAATCCTAAAATGAACATGCTTCCACCTATTATCATCCATGGTGTCCCTGTTCTCACAATTTTTAATTAAATTTACAATTAATAAATACACATTTGCTGGGCACTGTTTTTAATTTTAAGGGCTTATATTTGACAAATTCTATGCTGAATTGTGGCCATAAAAAAGAAAATTGATCTTCTTGAACTTGTTGAAGAAATTGTTAGTTTAAACTCAAAAATGAGATTT
>JGI20158J14315_10000797_pt1 | contig 23694 bp, 27 predicted proteins | sample COG_08_FD_14315 | JGI IMG/M metagenome (IMG submission 14315)
TAAGCCTCGTGTAGTTGGTGCAGACAAACAGCCAATGGACGCTAAAACCATTGGCAATGGTTCAACAGTTAATGTTATCGTATGGCAAGCTCCTTACGGTGACAATAACGAGTCAGTGTTCAACTCCCTCACAGCTGTACAAGTAACTGATCTTGTTGAATACAGTGGAAGCTCTGTAGACTTCGATATGCTTGAAGAAATCTCACCAACTGTTGCTGGTGTTAAAGACGAAGACCTAGAGGCAATGTTCTAAACACCTCAACCACTTGTGCTAAGCATCACATAAAACTGCTCAACTTAAAAACCTAGAAAGGGTTTATTATGTTTACTATTGAAAAGAATGTAAAACTACCAGTCGCTCCTAAAAATTCTCTTAAAGGCTACAAGTATCCTTTTAGGGACATGGTGGCTGGTGATAGCTTCTTGGTTAAAGTAGAACCACAAACACCTCTGTCATATGTACGTACTCTGCAACGTGTCTCGGCTATGGCTGGGTACACATGCGGTGGTCAGTACGCAAAGAACTTCTCTGTTCGCCAATCCAGAAACGAGAATGGTGTACGTGTATTCTGCCTTCGAGCACTGTAAGGAATCCGACCACAGGGGTCGGATTTTAAAAGAATAATGAGCTAAGCATCTCAATAAACTGCTTATCATTAATTCCTCCTGCTAGGAGTGTGAGATACGTAAGGTATCAGCATAATGCAGACTACATGTGCTGAGCAACACAGTGAAACTGCTCATACAATTTAATACAACACACCTCCCGTGTTGTCTGTTCCAACTGTTGAGTATGGGTTCTTTAATCCTTTCAAGCTCAAACTCCAGTTGGGACAACCAATACAGGTGACTCCGATCCGAACTCCTTGCTGAAGTTCTCGTTGAAGTCCCTGTACCCCTGACTGTTGAGACCCCGTAGTAATGCTGCGCTGAGGACTCCGGTCAGGGTTCATAGTTTTTAAATAGAATCCCTTACGGGATCCTGTTTTTAATCGGAATCTCAAAAACCTAAAGGTTTTCAAGATTCCTCAGAGAGATCTTTTAGATCTCTATAGGATTCCTTCAGAATCCTTCGTGACCCATAGGGGTCACTCTGATTTTTGGAGAGTCCGACAAAGCTCAATTCCAACAAGAGGCATTTTAATATATCAATTTTATTTGGAGTATGGGTAGTTGGTTACATTATGGTTGCAACTACTAGAAAAAGATCTTAACTTAAATTAGTCATGAAAGGCTAACACTATGACAACAGTAAACCCAATCGGTCGCCAAAACCTGCAATTTCGTCGTGTAACAAATCGCTATGGTAAACCAGTAGGTTCATTCTCCGGCCACCAAGGATATTTATCTGTAGCACGGGATGTTGAAACAGGTCGGTTTGTATCTCGTTCTAAACTTTCAGCATCAACTGTAGATCGCATCCGCAACGTAATCAAACTACGTGGCTTCAACTAATAACTTATCGTGAGGAAAAGCTTCAAATGGATAAATCAAATGTATTCTGGACAGCAGAAGGAGAAGTGGTTATCGAAATTGCAGAACGAGCACTCATCCTATCTCGTGTAGAAGCAGAAACACTCTTCACAGACTTAGGGCATACCTTAAGAGACATGCACGATTGTCTGGATAACTACGCAGAGGACATGGGTGAACAACCTCATGTCTGAAATAATCCAGTTCAAGCCTAAACCTAAAGAAGATACATTCAGGAGGATTGATGAACTATTCCATGTGACGATGTGGATTGGTACAAACAATGAGTATGAAATAGATATGCAAAGCCATGAAGACTACACAGAACATGAGATCTTCACAGCAATTGGTGCTCTCTATGCAACGTATGGTATAGAGAATGACTTCATATCTATAGATGATGATGGTGTAGAAGAAATAGACACATAAAGGACCCCTTATGACTAAACCCGCAGTACACATATCTGTAATGACAGGTAAACTTCAAGGTCTAAAATCAATCAGTACTAACACTAAGACTAACAAGTATTGCATAGATCAACACAAGAAAGCCATAGAGAACAAGACAGACAATATCTGCGGGGACTGCTACAGCCATAAAATGCTGGACGGTTTCCGAAAAAACATGGCTCCAGCACTACAACGGAATAGCGACTTACTGTCTTCAAGACCATTAGAACCACAAGAAGTCCCAAGGATTATCGATAGCATATTCAGATTCAATGCACATGGTGAGCTAATAAACATGCAACACCTAAACAACTTGATGCTAATTGTTGTCGATAACCCTTGGTGTCAATTCGCTCTCTGGACTAAACGAACAGACCTTGTGTTTCGTTGGATGAAAACAAACAACAAACCTAAAAACCTAAACCTTATCTACAGCAACCCAAAGAAAAGCGTAGTAATGTCAAAGCCTCCTAGGTACTTTGATAAAACATTCAACAATGTATTAACCCATGAGTTTGTAGAGCAGCAGAACTGCACTGGTCAAAAGTGTCAGGACTGTCGGTTATGCTATGAGGTCAATGATGTGGATACAATTATAGAAAAAGTAAAGAGGTACTGATGAAAGCTAATGAAATCCCAGAATGGAAAATGAAGTTCAACAAACGTCTTGAAGAAAATAAAAAGAACTTTGAGCTACTAACTGAAATTCAACAAGATGCAATCAAATCAGCACAACAAACTATGAAAAACGCAGTAGAAATGTTACAAGAATGTAATGATCTGTATGTCTCAGATGTTAACAAACTAGCAGAAGCACAGTGGAAACTCTACGAAGCTTTCCGCACAGAGTGATATCATACTGGCCTACTGAAAAGGAGCTTCCTAACATGACAATCTATATGAATCAATATCAAACTAAAGCTAGAGAAACTGCAATCTTCCCAGAGTCAGAAGCAATTCCCTACTTAGCATTGGGTCTATGTGGAGAAGCTGGGGAAGTTGCAAACAAAATCAAGAAATGTATTCGTGATGGTGCATCTTATGATGGTATTGCAGCAGAGCTAGGAGATGTCCTATGGTATGTAGCAGTACTCGCACACTACCTCGGAGAAGACCTTGACACCCTGGCAGCAGATAACCTACTTAAACTACACAATCGTGCTTCTAAAGGTACTCTCAGTGGCTCTGGTGATGATCGATGATGCTACTTTCACTAGCTGCTTGTATACTTGTAATAATCATAGCTGCTAATCAAAAAGGATAATGATGATGAAACGAGAATATCGCACAGCATTCAACAAGCTTCGTAAGATCGGGGTACCTGTAAAAGACTATGGTGAAGATGACTTTGTAATCTCAGCAGAGGAAAACTATGAAACTGTATGGGCTGACTACTATGCCGAAAACAATTCATCACTAGATGACTTCGGTGTTAACCATAAAATCAATGATATTCTTAATGATCATGGTCTCTATGCAGAGTGGGAGAACGGTGGTGTCCTTGGCGTAAGTAAAATGTAATGCCATTCACAATCGAAGAAAAACCCTGGACGACTGAGATAGTTATTATGGATGATTCAGGAGATGATCTTGACCTTGGGGTAATCATAGAAAACGCTGGAGAATACGAAGGCTATGTATCTATGAGACAATTCAATCAAGACATTGAGGGATACGATGTAGTAACTATGTCACCCAGGATGTTTAAGGATCTTATAAAATCCTTTGACTCTACAGAGGGATTCCACGGACTCCTATGGAAATAAAAAAAAGAACCCAGAGACTCTCACAGAGAATCTTTGGGTTCTTATAGTTTTTAGATAACCGACAAAGCGCACTTACTTGTTTTTTCGGTAACCGACAAAGCGCACAGGCATTTTCTTTCAGGTTCTACTAGAACCTCACACTATCCGCAGTGCTCGTATCTTATCGTCGAGTTCTTCATCAGACAAACTCTCAGCACCTATCTCCTCAATTTGGAGTTCCCTGCGCTGTAGTTTGGGTTGCTCATACTCTGCAACTTTTGCTGCGAGATCACTAGCTGTATCAAAATCTTCTTTGTCCAAAGCTTTGAACATGAGGATCTTCAAGACATCAAGAGAGTTCATATCAATATGATCTAGCACATCTTCCTTGTACTGACGCCAATCTTTCATACTCATCTTCAAAGCTTCTCTAGCATCTCTAGCTGCCTTACGGGAAGCTGCAGATTTCAATTGCATCTCACGAGCATTGTCTTTGGTGAATGAAGGTGCTAAATTCTTAAGGCTGTTTGGATGAACCTCTCTAGTCATAGTAATTACCTCTTATAATACTTTATGAATCCGACCACAGGGGTCGGATTTAAAAAGAGAGACAACTCTCTTCTCTATAAGGAACTTAAAGAAAGGGCATAAAATGTCAGATATTGTTAACAAACCTTCACACTACACACGTTATAAAATAGAACCTATTACATTCATCATGGAGAATGACTTACCATTTCATGTTGGTAACATTATTAAATATTCCATGAGGGCTGGTCATAAGATTTATGAGGGTGAAGATGGTATTGGGTCAGAGATAACAGACCTACGTAAAGTCATCCGGTACGCAGAGATGCGTATAGAGCAGCTTGATAAGAGTATGCGGGCTTACATCTAATGGGTGGCTTTAATAAAATAGCAACGGACATTGAAGAAATCATACGGAATGTCTACATGTTCGGTGATTTCTCTACTGAGAAAACATTCACAGAGATGGTGTATAAACGTTGTTACGAAGATGGTATACCTAGTAAGTATATGGACTACACTGATAAAAAAATAAAGGAAGCTTTAAATGTTTGATAAGATTAAAGAGATACGAGAAACACTAAGACGCAGACGTAATATGAATGAAACTATTAAAGCACTCCATGAACTTAATGACCTAGAGCTTCGTGATGTGGGTATACATCGCACTCAGATTGACGAAGTAGCACGTAGTGTTATAGACTTTCACCGAACTGTACGTAACATTACTGAGCAGGAAAGTAAAAAGAATGATTAAAGCAACGTACATTGACCACATGGGTAATGACTTGACTGTAGCTAACGCAGCCCGTGTGTCATTCGGTAAGACATCTGAGATGGAAGACGATCCGTGGGGACCACCTAAGCTAAAGGCTAAGGATGATAAGCTCATTCGTTACCTAGCCAAGCATAATCACATCAGTCCATTTGGGCATTGCTTCGCCAGCTTCCACGTTAAGGCTCCGATCTTTGTAGCACGACAGCTAGTCAAGCATAAGTTCTTAAGATGGAACGAGATTTCTAGGCGGTATGTAGATGATGAGCCTGAGTTCTATGTACCTGAAGTGTGGCGTGGGCGAAGTGCTGACAAGAAGCAGGGTTCTGAGGGTGAGGTTAAACTTGGAACACTGGATGATACTATAGTATCGGACAGCCCACATGAGGCACTCTGTGCGTACAATGCCTTACTAGATGCAGGAGTAGCTCCTGAACAAGCCCGTATGGTACTGCCACAGTCTACTATGACTGAGTGGTACTGGTCAGGTAGCTTGGATGCCTTCGCTGATATGTGTAACCTGCGCTGCAAGCCTGACACACAGGCAGAGACACGAGAGGTAGCAAAGCAGATAGACCACAAGATGATTGAGTTATTCCCTGTCAGCTGGGATGCACTGACGGAGAATGACGATGAGTGAAGTAAAGATAACTGAAATAACTGAGCATGAGGATGGCAGTGCTACGTTGCAGGTAGAGTGTGACCCAGAGACATTCGCAGCCATCTTTAACGTGGGCTTTGTGTCGTTAATTAAAACTGGCCTACACTGGGAGAGTGAGAATGACTAAACTATATGACTTAGAACCAATGATAATGGACTGTTGGCATGTATGCGATGACCTTCAGGTTATCTTCAAACAGATCGGTGACGGTGAACGTGAGATTACAGAAGATGAAATGATGAACACACTGATTGGTATGCAGCAGCTATACCAATGGAAGTTCGAGCAGTTGTTCAATAAGTATGAGCAGATACAGAAAGAACAACGAGGGGACAGTGGGGTATGACGGATGATGTATGGCCCTTAGAGGCAGACTTTAGCGATACTACCCTAGTAACAACCGCAAGCTCACCTTGTGTTAAGGAGTGTAAAATAGGAGAAGATCATTGTCTAAGTTGTGGAAGGTCTATTAAAGACATCCAAGATTGGCGTGACTACTCTGAAGATAAACGTAAGAATATTATGAAATCCTTGGAGGATAAACAAAATGTATGAGGTGTATAGTATATCCAATTGTCCATTCTGTGACAAGGCTAAGGAATTACTACGAGAAACCGGAGAAGGTTTCACTGAATATGCTATTGATATCCAAAAAGAATTAGGTAAATCAATCATGGAGAGATCTATGATGAATACTGTACCAATTATCTACCACAAGAATGTATTTATCGGTGGGTATAATGATCTTAAGATGTACTTAAACAAGTAAAGAAAGGACGCAACATGCGTTTATGTTATGATATAGAATGTAATGGTCTTACTCCAGATACTATCTGGATGATTGTTGCACAGAACTTAGACACCGATCAGATCTATAAGTTCTCTGATCACGATAACCTACATGGTTCTATCGCTGATGGTGCTGCACTACTACAGAACGCAGATCTACTGGTAGGCCATAACATTATAGGTTTTGATAATATGGTCATGGACAAGCTGTGTGGTACTACACTTAATGAAAAACGTTTACATGACACGTGGGTTATGTCTCAGGTACTACGCTACAAGCGTCCACATAAGCATGGTCTTGCAGGTTGGGGTGAACACCTTGGCAACAGCAAGATCACATATGAAGGTGGTTGGGATGCTTACTCACGTGAAATGCTACGTTATTGTGTGCAAGATGTTCGTGTGAATGTCGATGTGTACAATGAGTTACTCTCAGAGTACAAGAAGGTTGCTGCGTATAACCCTAAGATTAAATTGGGTATGCAAGCAGAACATGAGACAGCTAAGTTCAATGCATTCTGCAAGAGCAAGGGCTGGTACTTTGATATGGAAGAAGCTAAGACCCTATTAGGTACAATGCAACAACGTATGGCTGAGATCTCTGACATCATTGAGCCTCAGATGGGTACTAAGGTTGTCTACATTGACAAAGAACCTAAGTCACCTAAGTACAATAAGAATGGAAAATACAATGCGACGACTGCCAAGCTGCTTACTGAATATTTTGGAACGGAAGTCTCGGTCACAGACACCCATCTCGCGGGACCAGATTTCAAATTCCAACGAACAACTAAGGAACAAGCTAAACTGGGATCACAAGAAGCGGTTAAGGATTGGCTTGCCACTATCGGATGGAAACCAGATGAATACAACCGAAAGAAAATCGGAAGAGAATGGGTAACCACTGGACCTAAACTCACAACATCCTCATTAGCTAAGCTTGGGGAAATTGGTATGATGGTAGACGAGTACTATGTATTGCGTCACAAAGCTTCTCTTATGGAGGGCTGGGTAGAAAAGGTAGAGAGCTCAGATGATAAACGACTTCATGGTAACATGTGGACTATTGGTACTCCTACCTTCAGAGTACGTCACGAAGTTATCGCAAACCTCCCAGGTATTGAAACACCTTGGGGTAAAGAGATACGTGGGATGCTTAAACCTGATCCAGGGTACGTTATTGTTGGTGCCGATAGTGCTGGTAACCAGCTACGTGGTCTTTGTCATTATGTGGGGAATGACGATTTCACTAATGAGGTCCGTTATGGGGATCAACACCAAAGAAATGCTGATGCTCTTGGATGCTCAAGGGGTGTCGCCAAAGGGTATCTATATGCTTATCTCTTTGGTGCTGGTGATGCTAAGCTGGGACAAGTTCTATCAGGCAAATCAAACAGCGAAGTAGGGCGTAAGTCTCGTGCTGATTTTGCTAAAGGTATCAAAGGTTTGGAAGAACTCAAGAAGAAACTTCTAAACATCTGGAACAAAACATCTAACCAACAAGGTGATGGATGGTTCCCTGCTCTTGATGGACGCCCTGTATTCTGTGGGTCTGGTCATCAAACTCTTAACTACTTACTCCAAGCTGCTGAAGGTGTGACCTGTAAGGCTTCACTTATGTGGGCATGGGATAAGATACGTGAAGAGAAACTACGTGCTGAACCTCGTTTGTTCTACCATGATGAGATGGCATTCCAATCACACCCCGACGATGCTAAACGTGTTGGGGAAATTCTAACAGAGTCCTTTGCTGCTGGTCCAGAGATGTTCGGTGTAACATGTATGAATGGTGGTGATTATGTAATAGGAGAAAGCTACGCAGATGTTCACTGATAATGCAGTAATACTGGTAGACTCAGACTCAATCTACTTTCGGATGGCTTGTGTAACAACCAAACAGAAAGAGATACGTGTGGGAATTGACAATACTATGAGAGAGATCCAACGTAACTGTGGGTCTGATAGTTTTCTCGTAGCAATTAAAGGTAGGGGTAATTTCCGAAAGGAGATCTACCCTGCCTACAAAGAAACCCGAAAGGAGATAGAACCTGACGTTAAAGAAGCACTNAACTATGGGCACAAGTACATGGTTGANAAGTATTCTGCTGTTGAGGCAAATGATATGGAAGCAGATGACCTTGTTGCCATATGGGCTGCTGAGTGTAGGTCTGTTGATCAGGAGTATACAGTAGTTGGGATTGACAAAGATCTTCTCCAGATTCCTGGAACACATTACAACTTCGTTAAGAAAGAAATTACAGAGGTTGATGAAGACACTGCTAATCTTAAGCTTATGCTTCAATGTCTTACTGGTGATAGGTCTGATAATATCCCTGGAATTAAGGGAATTGGACCTAAGAAAGCAGAGAAGATACTACACGGAGTTCCTATGCACCGCAGGTGGAATAGGGTGCGAGCTGCTTGGAGAACAAATGGGGCCGGTGATCCGGACACTTCCAAGCGTCTATTAACAATGCTAACATCTTGGGAAGAACTAGATGACATTAAGAAACAAATTGAAGAGCATAAGTCGAAAGAGCAAGCGTCAGTTCATAGGGATACTAAAGACTGACATAGGGTGTACTGATTGTGGTTATGATAAACACCCAGATGCCCTAGGCTTTGACCATCTACCTAAGTATGAGAAGCTTCACAACGTATCTCGAATGATCTCTTGCGATAAAGATATTGGTGATATACTTAATGAAGTATTTAAAACAGAAGTGGTGTGCCATAACTGTCATGCTATCCGAACAGCGGAGAGGCGTAATGGAAAACCTATTCCAAATGAAACCACTATCGGCAAACAGGATGTTTGTCAGGAAGGGCAGGACAACCTACAAAACAGCTGACTACAAGAGGTTCCAAGAGGAGATGGCAATGATACTAATGGGTGAGACATGGGCTTTTAAAGATAGCCCTGTCCACTTCATTGTGTATGCTGGTCTCTCTAACAAAGCCTCTGACTTAGATAATATAATTAAACCTTTACTTGATACCTATCAAAATATATTCGAGGAGTTCAATGATAAAACCGTACAAGGAATTATCCTTCAAAGAGACAGAGTTAAACGAGGAAGAGAGTACCTCTGGGTTCGAGTTACAAAAGCAGAAGAACTTGAAGTGGGCCTCGAAGCATTCAAAGACTCGGATAAAAAAGAATCTTAATCGTGACATAAAAACCGAAAGGGATTATTGGTGAAAACTAATTGTGAAAAATGTGGAAGCTCTGATGCTAACCATATATATAATGATGACAACCCAAGAAGCCACTGCTTCTCATGTGGTACAACTATATTTATAAATGAAAGAGAACCAATGGAACTTATAGAAGACACAGACTTCCTTATGAACTCATCCATAATCGATGAGATTAGTACATACAGAAGCTATCCAATGTCTAGTCGTGGGATCTCTCAGGATGTGGTTGATCATTACAATGTCAAGATGTCTGTAGATGTTAATGGCAAACCTCAATCACACTTCTACCCTTACACTATCAATGGAGAACTGTCTGCATACAAAGAGCGTAAGCTCCCTAAAGAGTTTCGTACTCATGGAGACTTTAAGAATGTCGAACTATTCGGACAACAACAATCAACATCAGGATTTACGTTGGTCATATGTGAAGGAGAAGTCGACGCACTCAGTGTCGCCCAAGCGTACAAAGAAAAGTACGGTAGAACCTATTCTGTGGTTGCTGTACCTTCTTCATCTTCTACCTCTTGTGCTCTTGCTCAAAGGGATTGGATAAACTCCTTCAAGACTGTCGTGATTATGATGGATCAGGATGAAGCTGGTAAGAAAATGTCTGACTTCCTGGGTAAGATGATTAAACCAGGTAAAGCTAAAGTCGCAAAGCTACCAGAGAATGACGCTAATGCTACATTACTTAAGCATGGTTGGAAGACTTTGCTGGAGTGTGTGTGGAATGCACAGAGTTGGAACCCCTCAGGTATCGTTACAGGTAAACCTATCTGGGATCAATTTATTCAACGACAGAACGTAGAGTGTGTGCCCTACCCTGATTGTTTGAGTGGTTTAAATAATAAGCTAAAAGGAATTAGACATGGTGAGATTACTCTATTCACTTCTGGAACTGGCAGTGGTAAGTCTACTATTATCAAAGAAATTATCCTGGATCTTCTCCACAAAACGGAAGATCGGGTGGGGCTTATCAGTCTGGAAGAGAGCGTTGGAGATACGGCAGAGAAGTTCATTGGCATGGTACTCAAGAAGTCGCTTAATGAAGACACACCTCCGGCTGAAGATGAACTTAGACAGGGCTTTGAACAAGTGTTTGGAGATGAGAGACTCGTCCTCCTCGACCACCAAGGATCAGTTGGAGATGACAGCCTCATTGATAAGATCGAATACATGGCCCTCATGGGTTGTAAATATCTGGTCCTCGACCACATCACAATCGCAGTGTCAGAAGGAAGTGACGGTCTATCAGGTAACGAAGCCATCGACAAGTTCATGTCCGACCTCCTCAAAATCGTCAAGCGACACAACATCTGGCTAGGTTTGATCTCTCACCTTCGTAAAGCACAAGGTGGTAAGGCGTTCGAGGATGGTAACATTGCATCCATCGATGACATCAAGGGCTCTGGTTCTATCAAACAGATATCCTTTGACATCATTGCATTCTCTAGGAACCTCACAGCATCTGATGAATACGAACGTAACACTGTTAACTTCAGGGTTCTTAAGTCTAGGTTCACAGGTAAAACAGGTGATGCTGGTGCTGCAACATATGATGCACAGACTACCCGACTTCAGAATAAAGAGGTTGGTTTTGATTACATAACTACATAGGAGAATACATGTCAGCACTCCAAGAGATAGTTGATTACCTTGTCGAGAGGGTAGATGGTGTGAGTCCCGCACGTCGAAGACCCCACCTTGCTGGGCTCTTGATGAGATTGTCTGGAAACTATAGTGAACGTATGGAAGGGTACGTTGTTAAGAGTATCTCTATACTTCAAATGCAATTCACTAAGGATACCAGCTCAAGCCCAGCTGGTACAACCACACTCACTAATGCATCTAGTAAGATAGGTCAGAGTGTGGGTAAAGAACTAGATAGAGAGCCCCTTCCCTGGGGCTCTGTAGTGTCCATAGGAGACCTGTTCATAGAAGCCCTATACAACCTGGGGTTTATCGACTTGTCCTATGCTAAGACCCGTAACAGCTGCCATGTGGTGTCTGCATCTCATAGATGGTATGAGTTAGGTGTGATACCTGAGAGAGGTGGGAGTTTTCCCTTAGCCTCTACCAGTATCATACGACCCAAAGATATATCTGGTATGATACAACAGATCAATGGGGTACACAGGCCAGTGATCAAAGGTAGGGTGGAGGGTGATCCAATAGACCCCTATGCACCTTGGGTACAGGCCCTTAACAAACTTCAGCAGACTGCTTGGAAGATAAACAAACCAGTCTACAATGCAATGATTGAGAACAAAGATTTGTTCCTGTCTACTGATCCTATCAAAGACAATGATGCTAAGGAACTCAAACGTAGAAGTAAGATGGTTGAGTGGGCATTCATATCAGAGAAGGCACGTAAGCTATCAGAGCTAGATGCTTTCTATCAGTACCTGGATGTAGACTATCGTGGTAGGTTCTACTACTGTGAGAGCTTCATGAACTTCCAAGGATCTGATCTAGCTAGGGGCTTGTTTAAGTTCCAACACTCAAAGCCCATGACTGAGAGTGGGTTACAGTGGTTAGCTATACACACAGCGTCTGTCTTCAACATGTCCTACAACATCGATGAGATACCTGATTGGTGTACATCTGATTACAAAGAACACCTTGAGAGTGAAGGGCTAGACAACATCTCTGTTGATAAGATGACCCTAGAAGATCGTATCATCTGGACCAATGAGTACATGGATGAGATCATAGAGGCTGGTAAGAACTTACAGTTCTCTGGTCAAGCTGAGAAGAAAGTATCCTTCCTTGCTGCTTGTGTTGAGTGGTATGAATTTGATTGTGCTTACAGAGACAATCGTATCCACATGACTAGCCTACCTATCCCTATTGATGGGAGTAACAATGGTTGGCAACACCTAGGAGCAATCTCTAAGGACGAACAAACTGGTGAGTTGGTTGGTCTAATACCCTCAGAGATACAAAAAGACTTCTATGTGCAGACAGCTAAAGAAATGATTAATCTGTGTAAAGATGATAGACTTAATGGGATACTGTCTAGTATGCCTATGAAGAGTATACGTAAGGGTATATCTAAGCGTGGCTCCATGACTAGGGCATACTCAGCAGGCTCTAAGAAGATCGCTGAGAACATGTTCTTCGATTGTAAGTCAGAGGACTACCACATAGAGTATGATATCACACAGGACGACTGTACTAAGCTATCTAAACTGCTGATCAAAGCAATTGATAAGGTATGTCCAGGCCCACTATCTACTATGAGTTATTTACAGAACCTAGCTATGTATCAATTAGGTACACACATAAAGGTAGACTCAGATGGATACGAAGCCAACACTGAATATCGTAGCCTGTCTAAGATACGTGATACATTAATGAAGAAGAACTTCAAGACTGATGAAGATCTCTATGAGCTTAACGATGTTGTGATTAAACTTAAACAGTTCACCACAAGTCTAAAGCATGGTAAGGGTAAGGATAAGGTTGAATGGAGTACACCTTCAGGGTTCCATGTGATCTATGAGAAATGGATCATGCAAGATAGAAAAGCTAGAGGACGCATCAAAGGCTATGGAAATAAGACAGGTCAGGTTACACACGTAGCACTTGTACCTACACGTATGCCAGACAGGAGAGGTTTTATCTGTGGTATGTCACCTAACTACATACACTCTATGGATGCTAGTCATATGGCTTTAGTTATCTCTGAGTGGGATGGTTCCTTTGCAGCTGTGCACGATAGCTTCAGTACTCATGCCAGTGATGTTAATAAACTTCTCAACCTAACCAAACAAGTATTCATACGTATGTACGACTACGACAATTACTTTGAGGTTATACGTAACTTCATTACAGATGCTGAGGATGATGTGGAACAACCTACATTAGGCAGCTTAGATATAAAGGAGATTGAAAACAGTGACTACTTCTTCGCGTAAATCATATAATCATTTAGCACTACGAGGTGTTCAAGTAGATGACGATGAGTTCATCTCTGATTGGAACACTAACCCACTAACAAAGACATCTCTGGATTCAGAGCTGGCCTACACAAAAGATCTCATGCCACGTGTCATGGACATTGGTATTGCAGAGGATCTGTCAAGTGGTGTTATCGATGATAAGAAAGCAAAGCAACGTAAGCAAGACCAAATGAGGGAGTACCGAGAGCTCCTTGCAAAAAGAGGTATGCTTAAATAAAAATTAAAAGGCCCCCAGGAAAACCTTTATGGTTCTCTTGGGGGCCTTGTTTTTTTTAGTGTGCGTAGTATTGCAGTGGGAATGTATGACCCTCAGGGTCTGTATACATCATACCACTATTCATCATCTCTCTCCTGAGTTCCTTCTTATTTTTATTAGCCTCAGCTATACTCTTTTCGAGACGACTAATAGTATTAAGATGGGTCCTTAAAAGATTCCTAAACTCTTTCAGCTGCCCGACAGTGGGGGATTTAGGTGGGCTTAGAACATCATAACCAACCTTAGACATTTGCTTAATTACAATTTCAGATATGATACCAGGTTCATCACGCCCACCACCACCCTTAACCTTTTGATTAAGAAGCTGATTGTACTTAGACACTCTATTTTTAAAGTTAGGTATTACAATCCTATCTGTCCACACCCCAGTCCCAGTCTTAGGATCGGGGCCTTTCTTAAGATCGCCTGTCAACAACCAATCCATCAATGCTCTTTCATTAGTGGTTAGAACATCGTCATTACTCCGACCTTGCAATGCTTTGTCAAACATCCTATTAGATTCTTTGAGAGATCTCAAAGCTTCCTCTAAGTAACTCCAACCTTTATCTTTGTCAGTGCCAATAGTTATATCCATCCAGTTAGTATTAACTTCCCTTAGGATTGTATCGTAACCATTGGCATCTACCTTAAAAGCATCATAGATAGTGTGGAGATAAGGGGCTCCAGGTGTTCTCTCAAGTGCAGCCCAAGACTTACCAGAGGCAGTCCTTGTTACAACAGCTGCGTCGATACCTTGGATAGGGACAACAGGAGCACCACCGTAAGCGTACTCTCCAGGTATTGCCACATCATTCCGGATACGTTCAGCAGCAGCAGTAGATTCAGATTCATAATGTATTACTTCTGTTGGGCTTCTAAGCTTACCTGTATTAGGATCTATAGTTGTGAATGAGGATCTATCAGCGCCTTCAGACCCTAAGCTTGCCATACCACCAACGTGTGTAATCATACCAGAGGGTGTTTGAAATACAAAAGGTAAGTTCATGATGGCAGTTTCAGCAGCTACGGCTCTCATGAGAGACCTTGCCTCCATTGCACCATTAGCAAGTATGCCCTTAACAGATTCGCTGTACTTAGTGAGCATCTGATTACGGACTTTTGCCATTGAACCTACACTCTCATCTGTATAATCTAAACTATTTATGGTATCTAGAGCACTTAAATAATCGTGCGCTGCATCAATATCTTTTATACTATTTTTAGAAGGTCCTTCAGATAACACCCTTTGTTTTTCTGCTGTTATAAGAGCAACAACTTCTTCAATCAATGGACCAAAGCTGGTAAGCTCTTTACCATATCCCCAAGTCATAATCACTAGCTTAGCAAGCTCACGATATTTAAACACTTCCTTAGCTACTGTTTCAGCTGGCTCCCTCAAGTCATCTTCAAGATTAAAAGGTTTATCTATGATAGATTGAGTAGCTAATCTGATCAAGGAGTCTCGAAGGTCCCCAGAATCTAGAAGCTTTTCATCTTGAGTTCGCATCACACCTGTGAAGAACGCAGTCCTTTTGTCACCCAGTTGCATAGCATTACTTGCAGGGCCATTAGTCTTACCATCCATGTAAGCATTGACAGAAGATATGAATTGTCCATCACCATCTGGCCTATCTTTATAGTCCATGTAGTTAGCAAAGTCTATGATGGTGTCTATGAATAAGTTACCATCTTCCTTTTTGCTTTGTATCTGACGGATTATCTTAGCATCAGCTTCGTTGTTTGGATCTAGGTTTAATCCATCAAACTTTGGAAACTGTGGGGAGTCTAGTGGTACTTTGCTTTCAATAGCAGTGGACACAGCCTCTAGCTGCGCATCTGTCATTGTAAGGGCTTCTCTTAATCTGATACCCATCGCACGAAGTATGCCCTTGTTAGCCTCTAATAGGGCATCCCTACGAGGTGGTAGTGCATCATCACCTACCTTCAACAAGATCATTGCATACATCTGACGTAGGTTTCTTTCCTGCCTGTTACCAGATTTAATAATGGCTGGTGTTGCAGAGCGTGTTACAAACCTAGCAGACTTAGCTGTAGTTGGGTTGACATATGTTTGTTGTGGAGTTATGCGTCCTTGAAACCCTTGGATACTATATGTTAAATAGAATGCCTTGTTCCTAAACTCAACCAAACCATTTATCTCTTGTGCTAATGTCCTACGTATCTTCTCCAACTCTACATCAGGTTTATATTCCTCCCCTGAACTCCTAGCCAAAGTACCAGCAGCTATCCTCTGTTCTTGAACCATCAGGGCTGCTTTGAAAGAGTCTAGCTTTTTATTACCAATATTATTAATGTCAGCACCCCAAAAATCCTTACCATCTTTACCCACCAACGCTGGAAGGCTGGTTGCTAATAGGATCTTAAGTCTTCGAGAGTCAACTACGTTAGCAACCTGTTGCAGATTATGAATAGCTTCCTCTAATTCATTATTAAACTTCATACCTTTCTTATATCCAGAAGCCTGTCGTAAGTAGTTCTTACCTATGTCAGTACCAACCAAAGCTTTGGGAGCACTGAGGGGTTTAACCTCAACCTTTGGAAAAAGTTCGTTTCGATACTTAGCACTCATCGCTAGAGCGTCTTCACCCTTAGGGGTAAGTACATATGTGGTCTGGTCAAATGCTTTAACATCAGGTTTATACACAAGATCTGGATTAGCGTCTGCCCAAATACTTTTAGCAGCAGCTCCAAGGACCTCCGCTTCATAGTCATCAAGCTTGGTTGGGGCATTTAAACTCATCTGTTGAAACTTAGGGTCTGTCTCTGGTATCCCCTTCGCCTTCTCAGAATCCCTGAGAAGCCGCAAGTACTGTAGGTGTATCTCTTGACCAAGCTTTTTATTATTCTTTGCTTGTGTCATAATCTTAACCTTACTGTCCTTAGCTGACTCTGTGCTTGGGAGTAAGGTAGGTGATTCATCAGCGAATGGATCATCTTCAAATGACAAACCTGCAGCCTCATTAGCAAAGAACTGCTCAGTAACTGCACCCATGACTTGAGAATACACCCTGTTTGGAACTGTTCTATACCCACTCTTTGTAGTAGATGAATCAACCTGTTCCAATGCATCTGCCCTACTGATAGCTTGCATAAGACTAGCCCTTTTACCATCAAACAAACTAGACATTGCACCAGCTAAGTCAGGTCCTGAGAGGGATTTAGACAGTTTAAAAGCTTCAGTACCAGCACTGTTAGGTGCTAGGTTAACACCAATGTTACCTGCTGCCACTGCTTTTCCAAAGTTTATAAACCTTTTTTCAAACGCACTATCCCCATAGTCAGAACCCTTAGACTGTTTAATGTCCTGCCTAATCTCACCTATTGAACGGACACGCCCCTCCATAGGATCACGTTCAACAGGGTTAGCAAACCTCTCATCATTAGGATCTAAGACACCACCCTGAAAGCCCTGATCCAGTTGCTCCAACCCAGAAGGTAGGCCACTGGGATCTGCTGTAGGGTCTGCACGAAACGAAGCCGCTTCCGCTACTAGTCCAGCACCACCTTGGGTAGGGGTACCAACAGGCAACACCTGCTGATTTCCCCCTTCTTCCATATTCAGCTGATCTTTAATGAAGTCAACAGGGGAGACGGGTGCCCCCCCTTTAGCTACAGATCCAGTTGTTGTGTTTATTGCCATTACTGATTCTCCTTATTGTCCTTGTAGTTCCAACCACCACCAGTTAGAAGACTAGCTAGGCTTTTATTCTTATCTGTAAATGGTCCAATACCAGGAGACATCTTGAGTGTATTATACAAAGCACCCTCAACATCACCTTGAGCCAGCTTCAATGCTGCTTCACCACCCCTAGCTACATACCCTACAGTGGGGCTTTCACCAGTGGTTTGATTATACAACCAGCCACCAACACCATTAGATCGTTGACCATAGATAGGAGCAAACATGTCTATGACTCGTTCACTTGTACCAAATAATCCAGAAGCCATGACACCACGACGAATGTACTCAGGTTTATCCAAGTATGGGTTACCAAGTGTACCCTCATCATCATCATCGTCAAACTTAATAGAGTCTTTAATACCTTGAGCAAAGAACCCAAGGGCAATCATGGTTGCCATCAATACAAAAGTATTGTATCGCATAGTTGGAGTTCCACGTTTGACATAATCATTCCACATGCGAGGTAGTTGGTTCGCTGTAAAGGTAGATATGAAACCTTGGAACTGTGTGAACAAAGCAAACCTAGGATCCTGATAGATCAAAGGTCTATTGGCTGCACCTGGAAGTGCTACTGCTTGGTTAATAAAGTTATATGAAGCTTCAGTAATAGTCTGTTCCCAGAATTGCCTCTTAACCTCAGTGTCCATAGCAACATCACCATAGAGTTCGTACTGATACATTAACTCTGCAAATTGTTCTACAGGTATCCCCAAACTTCTTAGCTTTTGTTCAGCCTCTTGTGCTTCTCGTGTTGCTTTAGTGTAACCTAGATCCCTCATGGCAACAAGCTTAGAGTTGTATGATATGAAATCAAATGCCATAGCACCACGAACAGAACGGGTGTAGTCTGTCCACTGCGTAAGACCGATAGCTCTGAAGAAGGCTTGCATCATCTGCTGACGACCTTCAGATGCCATACTAACACCTGATGTGGTAGCTGCACCTACCTCCCATTGCCCAAGTCCTACTTGCTGGAAGACCTCCTGACCCTTACTCCTAGTAACCATCTTAAGGATACCTTCATCTGTCTCATTCTCTACCTTCTTAAGGGCAGGTAAGAAAGCTGCAACAGCTTCCGCAGCAAATGTTCTGATACTTCCATTCTTCCCATAGATCTGCTCAGATGTTAATGCTCCCTGAGTCATAGCCATTTCAGGCAAGGAAGAGAATGTTGCAAGAGGTAAAGCAGATAGTGTCATCCAGAACATTACATTCTTTTGGAATCGCATAAGCTTCTTACCCATCTCAGTGGTAGGTCTCTTGTAGTTACCAGCCATAGCCTCTAAGATATCTTTAACCTCTGATGCCACCTTGTTGACATCCGCCTCTGAAACACCCTCAGCTTGCATCTTATTTAGTAGGTGAGATATAATCTCTGCATCCTTACCCACATACTCCATTTGAGTTGAGTACCTAGCTGCAGACTTTGCTGCAGTAGCTATGTTGGCAAAGATATCAGACTCAAAGAAACCAGCATCATTAAACTTTGAGTTTTCAGATAGGCCAATAGTTCTTTTCTTATGGGCACTTGGGTTCAATGAGCCAACGTTAGATATAATAACCTCATTGTTTTCTCCAAGGACATCTGAGAGATCGGATACAAGTGGATTATCTATGACCTCATCTGTTATCCTCTGGGCTTCTGCTGCAGACATATTAAACTCAGACATCAGGAGAGCCTTGAATAGTTTCTGATCCTTAAATACTGCGTTCTTATCAAGACCTTTATATTTAAACAAATAGTTATCAATGTCACCCATGTCAGCACCAGCAATCACCTGATCCTTACGCATAGTGACACCTAGGTTTACCATTTGATTACCAAGGTTTACAATTTTAGATCTGTTTTTAATATCAACACTAAAGTTAGCCCAGTACGCAGGGTCATTAGACACTTTGCTCCCATCAAACTGACCATTCGTTTGGTGATTTGGATCATTTAAGATTTTATAAATATCATTACTGATCTTACGTTTGCTTGAAGATCTAAAAACACCAGCAACACTTATCAATCCCATAGACTTATAGAAAGGTTCAGGTTCAGAGATATAGTTCTTATAGGCAGTTACCAAGTGGTGTTGAGCTGCCTCTATACCAGACCCCCCATGTAAAGGAGTCAACACTCCACCCAATAGAGATGCCATAGCTCGTGCAGATGCTGACTTATCTAGTATTCTTTTTGGAAGTGCGCTAGTAACAGATGCCCTCCAAAGTTTATGAGCATCCATCACAGTTTCTGATGCACGTTCCATAGCGGTTCTGCCTTTATTCTTTTCCCTATGTTCAAAGTCTCTGTCTACAACATTGAAACCTACACCAACACCTCTGTCTTTAAGGTCTCTAATTTCTCTTTTCTGATCCAGTAAGACTTGAGCATTAGTCCTAACAGTACCATGATTAGATATCTCTATGGCTTTATATCCCTCTACCTCTGAGGGTGTTGCAGCTTCACCATATCTTGCAGCTGCATCCATCCATCCCAACTGATCCTTAGCAGTTCCTGGAGCAGAGAACACACCACCTAATGCGGTTCCTGCGAGGGCAGCATTGGTTATACGCTCTTGGAACTCTTCAGCATCAAAGACTTTATTAGAACCCTTAACAGCTGCTAGATATCCAATAGCTTCTTGACCAACCTCTGTCAGTCCCTCTGCTGTAGCACCAACACCAATGGTTTTCATAACCCTCATAGCTGTAGCCTTAGCCTTCAGCTGGTTCTTAGCCATAGCTTCGACTTGTTCTGCAAATTCTGCAACAGCAACATCTACTTCTTGTTTAACAATACCTTTAGCTTCACCTAAAGGTATCCCCCTTTCCTTAGCTAACTTATTAGCAGCCTCTTGGATAGCCTGAACGGGGCTTTTAGACGCACCGCCAAGACCTTTAAGACCAAGCCTATCAAGGACAGTCATGGCAATACCACCACCAATAGCAGCAGTGGCTGACTTATCTTCGTTAGGTCCTTCCATCTCATTCCAGACCTGACCTGTAAACATACTAACAGGTATCAAGTACGATGATCCAAAAGTAACAGGAGCTGCAACCGTTGCTGCAGCTGTTACCGCCATGAATGGGAGGGACATAGCCATCATGTTACCAAGGTACTCAAACACTTGACCAACACTTTCAATGTCTTTGTAGTTGTTAAGTGTGTTACCATAAGCTGCGAGCTTAGCCTGCTGCCTACGAACACCATTCTCTCCCCAAGTTTCCACACCTTCTGCACCAGACTTGTAACCACCAAGGTTGAGAACACCAAAGGCACTCTCTCCAACACTGGTCCAACCTTTATTCCAGCTGTCTGATATTGGGTTTAGGGATTCATTGTCAATAGAAACACCAGCCTTACGGATAGCCACACTATTATTAAAGTACTTCCCCATCTCACTTGTAGCTTGATCACGAGACATACCTTGTTGCATGAAATAGTTTATGTACTCTGAGCGTTCCTTCTCAGTCTCAAGGGTTCTCTTAAACCCAAGAGTCTTAGCACCCTCTTCAGCACCAGCCATCCTAATATCCAGAGCAGCCATGTCAAAGTCGTTGAGGGTACCATCACCAGACAAACGATCTTCAGTTCGTTGAGCTTCATAGATATCCCTATTAAGGATATCCATGTTGCTATTGTATAGGCCAATGTCGAAGGCTCCAGCATTTAACATTGAAGTTTTAAAGCTGTCACCTTCGTCATTTACCAGATCAAACATCTGACGCTTACCAAGTGCATCCATCTGTGGGGAACCATCAGGGTTAAACTTAAGCTTAACATTAGTGAACCCTAACCTGTTGGCAGTTTCCCTCATGATGTCAGTGGTAGCAGCACCACCAGCCTCACCTGGTTTATACTTCCCGTGGATGATCTTCTCTACTTCAGCCGCCTCAATCCCTTCCAGTCGGTAGCTTTTGGAACCACTAGCGTTAGACGCTGTGTCTCCATCCACAAAGCTTAGGTCTGTCCCGTCAATATTATCTGGGGTGTACGCTAGAGCTTCATCTAATAGTCCCATGCTATTCTCCTGTTTTTAAAATTAAGTAGTAGGTTTATTTAGAGATTTCTCATAGTTCTTAGCAGCTTCCTCTAAGATATATTGCATGTATCCACTTTTACCTACCTTATTTCCACGTTCTGTAAACGCATTTCTTGCTTCTTGAGACAACCCACCTTGCTCTTCAGGCAACGACCACTTACCAGAAATGTCAGTCTGACGTAGCCAAGTTGAGAACCTGATTGGAGTAACCGCATTAAACTCTGGGTTAACCTCTTTCATTTGATTGTGTACGTTTGTAACCCAAGAACTAACTGTAGATGTCTCAACAAACTTTGCCTTATCATCCTTACCAATCTTGAAGTTATTTGGATCACCAGCACTTTGAGTTATCCACAACTGGTTTAGATATGGTTCTATTTTNTNTGCTCTCGTTGGGTTACCATTAATATCCTTACCACCTATAGCCAGCTTGTAAGCTTCTGTCATTAGGCTGGGTACAATTTGAAGAGGCACACCATACCTTAGAGCCCAAGCCGCAGTGTCGGCTGCAACAACTGATGGTTTCAAGTCAGTCTTGTACACTGCTGGCTTACCATCCTTCTTATTTGTAACAATGCCATCTTGCAACCTAAGCTCATCAAATGTGTCTTTGTAAAGAGATATCTGACTTGCAAGAGCAGTCTTAAACTCCGGAGTACCCTTGACTCTCTTAGGATCTTGATGCAACTTAGCTGGGTCATATAACTTACCATTAGAATCTTGAAGATAAACACCATCATCAGACCCCTTCATCTCCTTAAGCTGGAGTCTTACAAAATTACCAGCGGCATTGGTTGCGTAGTAGGTACCAGTTTTACCAGTTTCTGAAAAAGTTAAACCAATAAGTTTAAGATCATTAGGATCAAGAGACTTCTTATAAGCCGCAATAGATCCCATCGTATGCTTACCATCTGAGACAAGTTTATCAACAAACTTCTGAGTACGAATGCCCTTAGCTTCTTCCCTAGCTAGGTATGTCTTACCAGCAAATGCAAGAGCTTGTTGACCATCCATACCAGTAGCACGACCACCAAGGTACATGATAGCAGCTCTTACGAGTTCTTTACTATCAAATAGATCCCCGAAGACACTCTTAAGCATGGACATGGCACCAGATACTTCAGGTGTATTTTGATCCTGATTCTCATTCGCTATCCTATCAGCCTCTGCTTTAGCAGCACTGTCCTGAGCAGTTGTAGTTGGTTCAGTAGTCTTCTGAACCTCATCAACCTTTTCTTCAACTTCTGTGATATTATTTTTAGGTTTCTCAGGCATACCTAAATTACCACGACCTCCCTCAACACTGGTGCCAGTGGGGATGACATCACCAGCCAGTTCCCTTAGCCTCTTAAATTCAATTTCATCAGCAGTTAATTCACGGGGTGGTGGTGGTGTGTATCCTAGTTTACTATCTAATATATTTGCACCAGCTTCGGGGTTAAACCCTGAGACGACATTTCCAACATTATCAGTGATGTAATCGTTCACACCTGCGGCTAGTTGGTTACCACTCTCAATTACAGTGTCATATACCTCACCTGCACCGAATGGTTCCATCCTATCATTGTAGTCCCTTTCTTTTTCTATAGCTTTAATACGAAGGTTATAAGCTTTTATCTGATTGTCAGTTAAAGGAACACCGTTTCTATCAACACCCCCTGCAAGTATAGACTTAATATCCCTATACTCTTTATTGACATCAACTGATCCTACAGGTAAAGCAGGGGGTACCATAAACTCATTGACAGTATCTCCAACATTGCTTGCCAAACTACCAGCAACCCTTCCAAGATAAGGTACAACATCACCCATAAATGTAGGTGCATTGGGGTCTAATGGTGGGACAGCTACTGGTTCTCTATTGTTAAACTCGTCATTAAGAGCCTGACGTTCCATATTAGTCTGTGCAATCTCCGCTCTAATCCTTTCTGCCTCAGCAGCATTAGACTCTTGCTGTTGACGCATTGAATCATAGCTTGGGTTTACCGATTGTGGGTTAGTACCATTGAATACCGCCTGCTCAGCCATAGATTCGTTGTATGCTTGTGCATTAGCAGCAGATTCCTCTGGGCTATAGTTAAGTTTATCTTGAACAGCAGAACCAATTTCAGGATCTTGG
>JGI20158J14315_10000804_pt1 | contig 23600 bp, 15 predicted proteins | sample COG_08_FD_14315 | JGI IMG/M metagenome (IMG submission 14315)
CACCTTGACAGTCTAAGGTGCCACGAACAATGTGATAGCGAACACCATTTAAGTCCTTCACTCTTCCTCCTCGCAACAGAACTATACTGTGCTCCTGCAAGTTGTGACCTTCGTCTGGAATGTAAGCAATAACTTCATAACCAGTAGTCAAGCGGACTTTAGCCACTTTTCGTACAGCCGAATTTGGTTTCTTTGGAGTACGTGTAGTTACTTGAACACAAACACCCCTACGAAAAGGACAGGCCTTTAAAGCAGGAGACTTCGTCTTAGATTTTTGCAAACGACGATTTTTTCGTACCAATTGATTGATCGTGGGCATAGTGAATATTTGAGGGTAAAGGATCTAAAGTAAATTTAATTTCAATAAGTTCAAGCTATAAATGAATGCAGTTTGAAATTAGGCAGTCATCGATTCGGAGGCAGCAGCACCAAGGCTGTCGACTTTCAAGCGTCGCCATTTCGGCAAACCTGTACCAGCAGGAATTAAATGCCCCATAATCACGTTCTCTTTAAACCCGTTTAAATCGTCAACTTTTCCAAGAGTTGCTGCATTAGTTAGCACCTTAGTCGTTTCTTGAAACGATGCGGCAGAAATAAAACTGTCTGTTTCTAGTGATGCCTTGGTAATTCCAAGTAATATTGGTTCTGCTTCGGCAGGCTTACCTCCTTTTTGTGCAATAGATTCATTTGTATCCAAGAACGCAAACCTATCCACTTGGTCGCCCCAAAAAAGTTCTGCATCACCCGGATCAGTGATACGAATTTTAAAGAGCATGCGAGAAATGATGACCTCCAAATGTTTATCATTAATGGTAACACCTTGCAAACGATAGACCTTTTGAATCTCTTCTATCAAGTATTCCTGAACCGCAGAAGGCCCTAAAATTTCAAGTATCTCGTGCGGATCCTTTGCCCCTTCAGTTATTAATTGGCCCTTATGAACCAAGTCACCATGTTGAACCAAAACGTGCTTACCATGAGGAATAAGATGTTCTTCAACTTGACCGGTGTCCTCGTTGGTCACCAGTAAGCGTTTTTTGGAGCGCAATGTGCCTGCTTCAGTTATAATGCCATCAATCTTTGCCATTTGACCAACATTGGCTTCTTTTGGCCTGCGGGCTTCAAATAGTTCAGCCACACGAGGTAAACCACCTGTGATATCTTGAGTTTTGGAAGCTTGGCGAGGAGTCTTAGCGATAATAGACCCCGCATCAATACGCGTACCCTCATCAACGGCAACTTGAGCTCCAGTTGGTACCGAATAAGTGGCGATTGCCTTGCCTGAAGAATCTTTGACTATAATCTGAGGATTTAAGTCTTCCTTGTGCTCAATCACAACCATTGACTTACCCCCTGAAGCATCCTTCTCTACTTTAGTAGTTACGCCAGGTAGCATATCTTCAAAACCAATCATTCCTTTCTTCTCAGAAAGAATAGGGATATTGTATGGATCCCATTGAGCAAGAAGTGTGGATTCTTCTACATCTTCATTATCCTTAAAATGAAGAAGAGCTCCCGCAGGAACAGGATAATCATCTACAATCCGTCCATCAGGGTCTAAAATTTGAATCGATCCAGTTTTATTAAGGGTTACCTGCTGGCCATTAGCCAAAGTTACCAATCGCAAACCAACAAACCTAAGTTTTCCGGCTTTTCTGATATGGATAACTGGTTCTTCCCGGCCAGCACTGGCAATTCCCCCGATATGGAAGGTACGCATCGTTAACTGAGTACCAGGCTCTCCAATAGATTGTGCGGCAATAATACCTACGGCCGAACCTTCTTTAACCAGCCCATTTGTGGAAGGATCAATCCCGTATTCCAGAGAAGTCATCCCGTTTTTAATACGAGTTGATAAAGGAGACATTACTCGGACCCGAGTGATACCAGAGGCGTCCAAATTATCTGCAATTTCTTCAGTTATAAGAGAGCCGGAAGAAACTAATGTTTCGCTAGGGTTAGAAGGATTCGCAATATCTTCGGAAGAGTAACGACCGATGATTCGATCGCGCAATGGGACAATTTCATTGTCACCTTCCATAATCGCTTTCTTGACAACCCCATCTCGCCGACCATCGTCTTCCATGGCAATAACACAGTCCATTGCCACATCACAAAGTTTCCTAGTCAGATATCCAGCGTCTGCGGTTTTAAGGGCAGTATCAGCTAGACCCTTTCGAGCTCCGTGAGTGGACATGAAATATTCCAAAACCGAAAGACCTTCACGAAATGATGATAGAATTGGCTGTTCAATAATCTCACCAGATGGCTTAGCCATTAATCCACGCATTCCACAAAGCTGACGAACCTGCTGCCTGTTTCCTCGAGCCCCCGAATCCATCATTAGGTATACAGGGTTTATGGTATCTTTGCCCAGGTTGTCATCAAGTGAAGTAAATACATTCTTTGCAATGTCATCCGTCGCGGTTGTCCACACATCAATAATCTTATTATGCCTTTCCCCACGAGTAATAATGCCCTTCCTGAATTGATCTTCAATTTTATCAATTTCTTTTCTTGCTACAACAATACGGTCCTTTTTCTCATCTGGTATTATCATATCAAAAATACCGATGGAAATACCCGCTTTAGTGGCCATCTCAAAACCCATTTCTTTGAGTTTATCCAGAGCATTTATGGTGCTTTCTTTTCCGGTTAAGCGATAAGTTTCTAAGATTAAATCCCCTAAGTCGCCTTTGAGAGCGGGCTTGTTAAAAAATCCAAGTTCTTCAGGCCAGATGGTATTGAAAAGAACTCGACCAACAGTTGCCCTCACAACACTCCTTCCAGGTATACCGAAATGAGTTGTCTTTCCTTTGTCTGGGTTTTGCAGATCAATCCAATCGTGAAGTTTTAGAGCTCCGTCCTGCAATGCACTAAGTGCTTCTTCAAGTGATCCGATTATAGGCACTCGTACATCGGCCGCAGGCATCTCTTTCTTGGGGTTCATGGTAAGAAAGTACGATCCAAGTACAATATCCTGAGAAGGAGTAAGAATCGGTTTCCCACTTGATGGAGAAAAGATATTATGGGAAGCCATCATTAACAATTTAGCCTCCATGATTGCTTCAACTGAAAGCGGTACATGCACTGCCATCTGATCTCCGTCAAAGTCAGCATTATATGCAGTACAAACCAAAGGGTGAACACGGATAGCATTACCCTCAATTAAAACAGGTTCGAAAGCCTGAATCGAAAGCCGGTGCAGAGTAGGGGCACGGTTTAGCAATACAGGGTGGCCTTTGGTAACCTCTTCCAAAATATCCCACACTTCTGGTGAGCGTGTTTCGATCATTTTACGGGCTCCACGCACCGTATGAACAAAACCCAACTCTTTAAGCCTACGAATGATAAACGGCTCAAATAAAATAAGGGCCATTTTCTTGGGCAATCCGCATTGATGTAATTTAAGCTCTGGCCCAATTACAATCACAGATCTTCCAGAATAATCTACACGTTTTCCTAAAAGATTTTGACGAAAACGTCCCTGTTTTCCTTTGAGCATGTCACTCAATGATTTTAATGGACGATTACCAGATCCAGTTATAGCCCGTCCATGTCTTCCATTGTCAAATAATGCATCAACCGCCTCCTGAAGCATTCTTTTTTCATTGTGGATAATGACATCTGGAGTTTTGAGCTGAAGAAGATTCTTTAGGCGATTATTACGGTTAATAACCCTGCGATAAAGATCGTTCAAATCACTAGTTGCAAATCTCCCACCTTCAAGTGGTACGAGCGGACGAAGGTCTGGTGGAATGACTGGTATAGATTCAAGAACCATCCATTCAGGTGAAGCTTCAGATTGAAGAAAGCCCTTAATCACTCGCAAGCGACTGGCGAGTTTTTTCTTCATTTGCTTTGACTTAGTGTCGTGGATTTGGTCGTACAACTCATCCAATTCATCCTGCAAGTCGAGGCGACTGAGGACATCACGGACTGCCTCTGCTCCCATTTTTGCCTCAAATTCGTCACCATACTCATCGACAGCCTCACGATATTCTTTATCTGATAATAATTGCCTGTCCTCTAGGGGAGTATTACCCGGATCTGTTACGAGATATTGCTCATAATAAAGAACGCGCTCCAAACTTTTAGCGGTCATATTCATGAGTAATCCCAAGCGACTGGGCATACTCTTTAAAAACCATATGTGAGAAACTGGGACTGCAAGTTCTATGTGCCCCATTCTGTCACGACGCACCCTTGATACAGTAACCTCTACACCACAACGGTCGCACACGACTCCCTTGTACTTTATCCTTTTGTATTTGCCGCAAGCACATTCATAATCTCGAACAGGTCCAAAAATCTTTTGACAAAATAATCCACCTGGCTCTGGTTTAAATGTACGATAGTTAATGGTTTCGGGATTCTTAACTTCACCCTTAGACCAAGAACGAATAATGTCAGGGTCAGCTACGGTTATGGATACTCGATCCATTGGTCCAACATCTACTCCAAGTGCTTCGTTTAATGCTTCTACGCTCATAATATATACTGCTTAAAATTTAAATTTCGGATATTCTTTGGCTTAATAAATTTACAAACCATCTTCCCCGCGTACGCGAATGTCTAAGCAAAGGCTTTGCATTTCCTTCATTAGAACATTGAAAGACTGGGGTGTACCAGCTTGTAAAGAATTATCCCCTTTAACTAAGGATTCATAGATTTTGGTTCTGCCAAGAACGTCATCGGATTTGACCGTTAGAATTTCCTGCAATGTATAAGCTGCTCCATAAGCCTCTAATGCCCAAACTTCCATTTCACCAAACCTTTGTCCACCATACTGTGCTTTTCCTCCAAGAGGTTGTTGTGTGATAAGACTGTAAGGGCCGACTGCACGAGCATGAATCTTACTTGTTACTAGGTGGTTAAGTTTAAGCATGTACATATAACCAACCACGATCTTTTGGTAGAAGGCTTCACCTGTACAACCGTCATAGAGTGTAGACTTACCATTTTCTGGCAGCTTTGCCTCCTTGAGGTATTCTTGAATCTTAGATTCAGGCATACCATCAAAGATTGGGGTCGCAACTTTAAGACCAAGTTTTTTACAAGCCCAACCAAGGTGAGTTTCTAAGACCTGCCCAACATTCATCCGACTAGGCACACCTAAGGGATTAAGACAAATTTCAATCGGCGTTCCATCGGGAAGAAATGGCATATCTTCCTCAGGAACAATTTTTGCAACAACGCCCTTATTTCCGTGACGGCCGGCCATTTTGTCTCCAACACGCATTTTTTGCTTCTTAGCGACAAAGACACGAACATTTTTTATTGCTCCTTGATCAATCGAATCACCTTGCTCAATAGCCTCCACTTTTCGTTCTCTGTCATCTTCAAGATCTTGGAACTTGGACTCGTAACTTTCAATAATTTCGAAAACTTTAATCCTAACAGGGGAGGGGGGAATATCGATAAAACGATGTACAGAAGACAGCCTACGCAACAAGGTTTTGGTAATCTTGCGATTTGCTGGGATAATGATGTCTCCCGTTTCTGAATTTGTTACATTTAAAGGTATTTTTTCTCCCAATAAAATGTTAGACAAGGACTCAGTCAATTGAGCCCGCAAGTCTTCTGTTTGGTTTCTGAAATCCTCCTTAATTTGCTTCAATTGACGACGAAAATCTGATGGAGATAACTTCTCTTGCTCGGCATCCGTACGACTGGATATTTTAATATCCATAACAATTCCTTGGGTTCCAGAGGGAACCCTNAGAGAACTATCCTTAACATCCGCAGCTTTTTCACCAAAAATAGCACGAAGTAGTTTTTCCTCGGGTGCTAAGTCCGTTTCGCTTTTAGGAGTAATTTTGCCAACCAAAATATCACTCGGTTTAACTTCAGCACCAATTCGGACTATGCCCAAATGATCAAGGTTACGTAATGCTTCTTCTCCGGCATTAGGAATATCGCGAGTTATTTCTTCCGGTCCTAACTTCGTATCTCTAGCAGTAACTTCGAATTCTTCAATATGTATTGAAGTGTAAATGTCGTCCTTAACAATTTTTTCTGAGATTAGAATAGCATCTTCGAAATTATACCCCTTCCATGGCATGAATGCGACGAGGATGTTACGTCCTATTGCCAGTTCTCCATTATCCGTACTTGCGCCATCTGCTAAAGCTTGTCCAAGGATTACCTTGTCTCCTTTTCGGACAATTGGCTTTTGATTAAAGCAGGTACCAGAGTTTGAGCGAAGGTATTTTCGAAGGTCATAACAATAAATTCCTCTTTTATGATCGCTTCTTGGCTCCTTGAGGAAGCGTGGTGGTAAAGTTCCATCGTCNGATACAACAATTCGATTTCCATCAGCAATCGCTACCACTCCTTCAGACTCAGATACGGTAACAGTTTTCGAGTCTTCAGCAACTTTGCTTTCAATACCCGTTCCCACAAAAGGTGCCTCAGTTTTTAAAAGAGGAACCGCTTGTCGTTGCATGTTTGCTCCCATTAAAGCTCGGTTCGCATCATCGTGCTCAATAAATGGAATGAGCCCAGCAGCAACAGAGACTACTTGTTTAGGGGATACATCCATGAAGTTTATATCTTCACGATCATATTCTTGAACTTGATCGCGATAGCGACATGTAGGTCTACCCTGTAACTTTAGGGTTTTAGCATCTATCTCACTATTAGCCTGAGCGATAATATACTTTTCTTCCTCAAAAGCATTTAAATAAACTACATTTTTGGGATTCTTGTCTACAACCCCTTTACTAACACGATGGTAAGGAGATTGAAGAAATCCAAATTGATCTATTTTTGCATAGGTAGAAAGGGTATTAATCAATCCGATATTTGGTCCTTCAGGGGTCTCAATTGGACAAATTCGTCCATAATGAGTAGGGTGAACATCACGAACTTCAAATCCAGCTCTTTCCCGATTAAGTCCTCCTGGCCCCAACGCTGAGAGTCTTCTTTTATGAGTCATCTCAGCTAACGGATTGATTTGGTCCATGAACTGACTAAGTTGACTGCGTGCAAAAAAGTCTCTGATTACAGTAGTTAATGCCTTTGGGTTTATCAACTTTCCAGGAGACAAACTTTCAACGCCTTGGTCATAAAGAGTCATGCGTTCTCTAACAACTCGCTCAGTCCGGGCTAATCCACTACGGCAAACATTGGCAAGTAGTTCACCAACAGTACGAACACGACGATTTCCCAAGTGGTCGATATCATCTATCCCCATATCGAAGATAGAACCGGCATCTTCACGAGCCATTTGCTCATCCGTTTTTCCCCGCTTCAGATCAGTAAGCTTTCGGGTTGCGGCTACTAAATCTTCTACGGTTGTGACTCTTACTTCCAATGGTGAATCGAGCCCTAACTTCAAATTGAGCATATGCCTACCCACCTTAGCTAAATCATACCTTTTCGTATCAAGAAAAAGTCTATTAATCAAAGCCTCGGCATTAGCTTTGTGTGGTGGTTCGCCTGGGCGTAGTTTTTTATAAATTTCTTTTAATGCTTCTTCTTTGTTTTTAGAGGTGTCTTTCTTTAAACAACGAATAATAGCACCGTCATCAACACTGGTATCAATGGCTTGTAGAGATTTTTCTCCAGCCTTAATGAAAGCACGAAGATATGTCTTGGTTAAAGGCTCAAAAGCTTTTGCTAAAACAACACCTTTCGCTCGATCAAACATAGGCTCGATAAGCACATAATTAGAAACATTTTCTTTCTTAACGAGATCTTCAATAGATAGAGTTTCTATATTATAAAAGAGGTCTATAATTTTGTGATCCGAATCTTTGTCTTTTTCTGGATCCCAATCCATAAGGGCGCGCAGGAAAGTTGTAATTAAAAACTTTCTACGCCTTCTTCTGCGATCGAGGTAAACATAGAGCAATTCGTGCTGATCGAATTGTGCCTCTATCCAAGTGCCTCTATCTGGTATAATGCGAAAGCCATGCAAAGTTTTCCCACTGGTATGAACAGATTCTTCAAAGCTAACACCGGGTGAACGATGAAGTTGGCTTACAACTACTCGTTCAGCACCATTAATGATAAAGGAGCCACGTTCTGTAATGATGGGCAATTCGCCCATAAAAATTTCTTCTTCGCTGTAAAAGGGTTTATTTTGACCTTCTACTTCTAATCTAAGCCTAAGTTTTACTTGGAGAGGGGCAGAGTATGTACTTTTTTGATCAATACATTCAACCTCTGAAAGTTTTGACTCTCCAATCGTGTAGCTAACATATTCAAGCCTTGATTTTTCATCGTAGCTTAAAATAGGAAAAATCTCCCGAAATACTGCCTCAAGACCATCATGCTGACGGTGGGTAGCAGGCACTTCCCGTTGCAAAAAGTTATGAAATGAATCTACTTGATTTTGGATGAGATTAGGCGGATCAATGACTTCCTGTAATTTTCCGAAGTTTTGTCTTTTCGATGATTCCATAACGGGGAGAGGGGCAGAAGGGATTAAGAGAGAGAAATATAAAAGGAAAAGCCGCCGGTACAATTACCGGACGGCTAAACCAAATTAAATTAAAGCAAGAAAAACATTACTTGATTTCTGCTTTTGCTCCAGCAGTTTCAAGTTTCTTGGATACTTCTTCAGCTTCGTCTTTGGAGACACCTTCCTTGACTGGTTTAGGTGCACCTTCAACCAATTCTTTGGCTTCTTTTAAACCAAGTCCGGTGATTGCTCGGACTTCTTTAATGACTGCAATTTTATTACCTCCCATTTCGGTAAGGATAACATCGAACTCAGTCTTCTCTTCAGCAGAGGCTCCGTCTCCATCGCCTCCACCAGCAGGAGCAGCAACAGCGATAGCTGCAGGAGCAGCAGCGCTAACTCCCCACTTTTCTTCGAGCTCTTTGACGAGATCGGCAATTTCAATTACTGACTGGCCACTAAGCCAATCGATTACTTGTTCTTTGGATATATCTGACATAATTAGTTACCTCCTTGCCTGAATAGCATTAGTACCATTTCGGCGTTTAAGAGCTTTGCTCCTAATATCTTCTAGGTTGGTGGTTAACGGTTGGTGGTGAAAATGGATCTAAAAAAAAGACCCAAAATTAAGAATCTTTGGTTTTTGCTTGCAGCACATTAAGAAGACCGCGAGCTGGTTGATTTAAAATAGATACAACTTGAGTAGCNGGAGTATTTACGAGTGAAAGAAGTTGAGCTCGTATAATTTCTAAANTAGGCAACTGAGCTAGTTTCTTTACCTCTTGAGCGTTTAAAGCACGGTCGCCAAGCACTCCTGCCTTAACGGAAACTTTCTCTTTAGATTTAAAATATTTACCAAGATCTTTAGCAACACCAGATGCATCGTCACCACCAACTACAATGGCTGTATGTCCGGATAAAAATTCTCCCAAATCTGGAAGATTCTTTTCTTTAGCAGCAAGCCTTAAAGATGTGTTCTTTACTACATGAAATTCAGCTCCACGTTCTGCAAGTTTTGCTCTTAACTCAGAAGTTTCTTCCGAGTTAATACCCTTGTAATCGGTTAGAAAGAAAAAAGTAGATTTTTCTAAGTGATCGCTAGCTTCTTTAATAAGATATTCTTTTTCGGGTCTCATTTATGTATTTTCTTAAATTAGTTGAGATCAATGGCTAAACTCGGGCTCATTGTACTACTTATGTGAACATTCTTAATAAACTTACCCTTGAACCCTTCCGGTCTTGCTGAGTTAACTGCGTCAATAGCAGCTTGAGCATTTTCAAGCAATTGGGGATGTTCGAATGAACGCTTGCCAACAAGAACAGCGAGAGCACCTGTTTTATCCATCTTGAACTCAACACGGCCAGATTTCACATCCTTCACAGCTGTTGCAAGGTCGTCGGTTACAGTTCCTGCTTTAGGGGTGGGCATCAATCCGCGAGGGCCAAGCACTCTAGCAACTGAGCGTACTTCTTTCATCGCACTTGTTGTAGATAGAGCAACATCAAAGCCTACCCAACCATCTTTAACCTTCTTAATCATATCATCCAGTCCAGCAAAATCAGCTCCTGCAGCCAAGGCTTCATCTGCTTTGTCAGTGAAGACCAAAACTTTGATGTCTTTACCGCTACCATGAGGTAGGTTTACCGTTCCACGAACAGCTTGTGAACTCTGTTTAGGATCAACTCCTAAGGAAACAGAGACTTCAATTGATTCATCAAACTTCACTGGGTCAAACTTTTGCAGAGCAACAAGGGCGTCGCTCAAGTTGTTAGTCTCGGAAGTTATGCTGCTTGCAGAACTCTTGTATCTTTTGCTTCGGGATTTCATAGGTATTCCGTGAGGGCTAAATTATTTCTATACCCATACTGCGGGCAGTTCCTTCAATGATACGACATGCAGCATCATCACTGTTGGCATTAAGGTCATCTTTTTTGGTATTAACAATTTCGAGAACTTGATCACGAGTGACCTTACCAACTTTGTCACGGTTAGGGATAGATGAGCCTTTTGCTAGACCTGCAGCTTTTTTAAGAAGCACAGATGCTGGGGGGGATTTTAAAATAAAACTAAAGGAGCGATCTGCATATACAGTTATGACCACAGGCAAGATTAACCCAGCTTTATCCTTAGTTTTGGCGTTAAATTCTTTGCAAAAACCCATGATGTTTACACCCTGGGCACCTAGAGCAGGTCCAACAGGCGGAGCCGGGTTTGCGGCTCCAGCAGGTAATTGCAATTTGATTAGTCCGACAGCTTTCTTTGACATATTAAATTATTCCTCTTCAGCTTTTTCTACTTGCCAAAATTCAAGTTCTACAGGTGTAAATCGTCCAAAAATAGAAACTGAAACCTTCAATGTTCCTTTGGTGGCATCAATTTCGTCAATATCACCGGTCAGATTAAGGAAGGGACCGTCTAGTATTTTGACAACCTCTCCAACAGTAAATTGAACTTTGGGAACTTCTTTGCCGGCAGCATCTTGGACCTGGCGTAAAATTCTCCCAATTTCATCTTTGGAAAGGGCAGTTGGGTTATCCTTGCCGATAAAATTAATTACACCATCTGTTCCCTTAATTTTATACCAAGGATCTTTTAGAAGCATACCATGACGATCAAAAAGTTTCATTTCCACGAATACATAACCGGGATAAAACTTTCTGTCCCGTTGCATTTTTTTACCATTTTTTACTTCAGAAACAGTTTCAATAGGAACCAAAACTTCTTTGAGGCTTTGGGCAAACTCTTCGCTTTCCTCCTTATACTTTGCAAGGTATCTCCTTACTTTGTCTTCATGGTTGGATAGACATTGTAGAGCATACCATTGGTAATCGGATATTGTAATTTCGCTCATGAGTGTGACTACAAGACTAGTTGGATCTTAAAAGAAGGGTCGCGTACTCTATCCAATTAGAAAGAGAGAAGTCAGCAACAGAGATAAATAATCCGAGTATAAAAACCCCCGCTACGACAACAGCGGTTGATCCTCGCAATTCAGCGAAGTCAGGCCAGGTAGCTTTTTTAAGCTCAGCAATGGTTTCCTTGTAAAAGGTTCTGACTTTGGAAAACGGGTTCAATTTGATTAAGTGGTGTGGATGATTTGGTGGCGGGAGAAGAGGGACTCGAACCCCCAGCCTACGGTTTTGGAGACCGGTGCTCTACCAGTTGAGCTATTCTCCCAACGCAACCAAAATAGGAATAATTTAGGCTATCTCAGAGATGTTGCCTGCACCGATCGTTTTTCCACCCTCACGAATGGCAAAACGTTGACCTGGTTCCATTGCGATCGCCTTTTGCAACTCAATGTTTACCGCCAAGTTATCTCCTGGCATAACCATCTCAACGCCATCGGGTAATTCAACTATTCCTGTTACGTCGGCAGTTCCAAAGAAAAACTGCGGGCGGTAGCCCTTAAAGAAAGGTGTGTGCCTTCCGCCTTCTTCTTTGTTAAGAACATAAATTTGTGCTTTTGCTTTGGTATGAGGCTTAATACTTCCTGGCTTTGCAAGAACATGTCCACGCTGAATTTCATCCTTTTCGATTCCACGGACAAGAATACCGACATTATCTCCTGCTTGGCCTTGACCTAATTCTTTACGAAACATTTCAACACCAGTGCAGATTGTTTTCTTGGATTCACCCAAACCAACAATTTCAATTTCTTCTCCAACTTTTACGACACCTCTCTCTATGCGGCCAGTAGCAACTGTTCCACGACCAGTAATTGAGAAGACATCTTCAACTGACATCAGGAAGGGCTTTTCGGTATCACGAACTGGCTCCTTAATCTCGGAGTCAATAGCCTCCATCAATTTTTGGATAGATCCTAAACCCAAATCACTCTCCTCATTATCAAGAGCTTTGGTGGCCGAACCACGAATAATTTGTGCGTTGTCACCATCAAATTCGTACTTGCTGAGCAAATCACGAATTTCCATGTCTACCAACTCGAGTAGTTCTTCATCATCGCCAGTCATCAAGTCGCATTTGTTTAAGAAAACAACCAAATTTGGGACATCAACCTGTCGGGCAAGCAAGATGTGCTCACGAGTTTGAGGCATTGGACCTGTGGTAGCGTCTACTACAAGAATCGCTCCGTCCATTTGGGCTGCACCAGTGATCATGTTTTTAACAAAATCTGCGTGACCTGGGCAATCAACATGAGCGTAATGGCGAGCATCTGACTCATATTCAACATGAGAAACGGCAATCGTTACGATCTTGGAGGCATCGCGTACCGTTCCACCTTTAGCGATATCTGCATAGGTTTTAACCTCCGCTAGTCCTTTTCTTGCCTGAGCATGAAGGATAGCTGTGGTTAAGGTGGTTTTACCATGGTCGACGTGACCTATGGTACCGACATTGACGTGAGGTTTATTGCGTTCGAACTGTTCTTTGGCCATTGGTTTGACTAGTTATGAATGATTTGTGATGGAGCCCACGAGCGGATTTGAACCGCCGACCTCGTCCTTACCAAGGACGCGCTCTACCGACTGAGCTACATGGGCGGGAAATCATAGTGGGGTGGATTTGTGAGAAAAGGACTTAAAATAGATTGAAGGACCTTTCTGTCAAGTAAAGACTACTTTGGCTTCATCAATCGATTTGGCTTGAATAAGAATACATATTATAATTTTATGTTTACATTGATGCGGGCGTAGCTCAGTTGGTAGAGCACCACCTTGCCAAGGTGGATGTCGAGGGTTCGAATCCCTTCGCCCGCTCCATTTTAAATTATCGCGTCGAAAATTTCTTTTTTTCCTGCCATAATTTCTGAATAATCTTCCTTGTCGCCAAGTTGTTCGATTCTCATTCCTGCTCCACGAAGAATAGGGATTAATGGTAGAATGTCGAAGGGTTTTAATCCTGTATCAACCATTAGATCAGCTTCACCCAAGCACAATAAATAGTATCCATAACAATCACCCCATGTTCTCGCAGTAGCTCCAAGGTTAATTGCTTTTTGCCAGTGCTTATAGATCGGAGAATTAGTTAATGTCTGCTGGTCAGTGGTTAAGATTAAGGAGTCATTCATTCCAGAAAAAGCCTTAGTTTTGAGAACCTTTCCATTAATGTATGTCTGTTTGCAATCACCCGATATCCAAGTATCGTTAATCATGGGCAATCGTAGAAATCCATACATAGGTTTTCCCTTGTAATTAAGCCCTATCAAGTTTCCAAATAATGGAACTCCTTTCGAGAAACTATATGTTCCATCAATAGGATCAAGTACCCAAACAAAATCGGCATCTGGGTTTATTGATTCTCTTTCCTCACCCAATATCCCATGATTTGGATAAGCACTTATGATTTGCTCTCGTAATTTGTCTTCAATTAGAAAATCAACTTCAGTCACCCTCGTTCCATCTTGTTTAAAACTCCAAGTAGTTTTCCCATATTGATGGTCTTGCAATTTACTAATAACAAAGTCAGTACAAATTACGCAAAACTGGCTAAATTCGTTAAATGAAAGCATTGAAAGAAAAATTTGGTCGTGTAATAGATTTTGAAGGTTCTAGAAAATCAGGAATCCAGCAAGCATCGATCATCGATTTCAAAAGTTTTTCGGTAATACGATCCCATGAATTTTTAAAGGGCGATGGTGATTTTAATGATTGGATTTTAGATGTAATAGATAAAAGTCCAAATGATTTTTGGGTATCCCATAACATTTCCATTGAGAAAAACATGCTTACATCTCAAATGCCTTATTTGAGAAATGCATCTTTCAACAAGGGTAACATTACTTGGGGTCCGTGGGTAGACTCGCTAAAGGTTTACAAAAAACTTTATCCAAACTTAATTGATTACAATTTAAAAGATTTATGTGAAATCTTTCTAACAAAAGAAGAAATTGCACCACTTAGCAAAGTATATTGCAAAAGATCGAAGATAGCTTATCACCAATCAACCTTTGATGCTTTGGTAACATTTATGCTATTAGAAAGGCTGAAGGATAANGTAGACTTAGCTTTCTTCTTGGAATGAGCCTTGATCAGGAGATACTTCATGCTCCGCTTCAACAGGTACCAAGTCATCGCCTTCATCCAACTTTACAACTTCAGACACACCAACAAGATGGTCTTTATCTGCTAGACCTACAAGCTTAACCCCCTTTGAGCCCCTATTAGTTTCTCGTATATTAGTCACTTCGCAACGTACCGCTTGTCCTTTTTTAGTTAACAATAAAATTTCACTGTCCTGGGCTACGCTTAATGCATCACATACACCTTCAGTGTTCATTGCTGTAACACCCTGACCACCTCTTTTTCGAGGTGTTGTATCCTCAGGGCCCTCCGCACCTCCATTTGGAAGAAAAGCAGAAAATTTCGTTCTTATTCCTAATCCATTTTTTCCACAAATGAGGAGTAAGCGTGCATCGTCTACGACCAGCATGTTAACTACCTTATCACTAGCTTTTAACCTGATTCCGCGAACTCCTCTAGTTGCACGACCTTGATCTCTTAATTGACTACAGGCGAAACGAAGTCCTTTTCCATTTTTTGTTAAAACCAGCAAATGATCATCGGGTTTAGCGAGCATTGCCTTGAGAACTCGATCGCCCTCATCGATATTGATACCTATAATACCACCCTTACGATGGTTTCTGTATTCTTTAATAAGGCTCTTCTTTACAATCCCATTTTGTGTGCAAAGAACAATTGAGTCATCTGATTCAAAGGAGTCTAGGCTTAAAACTGCGGCTATCTTTTCATTTTTTTGGAGATTAAGCAAATTAACAATATTTCTACCTTTTGAAGTCCGTGCAGCTTCTGGAATTTCGTAAGTCTTTTCAACATACACTCTTCCATTAGTCATAATAAACATCAAAGTGTCATGAGCGTTGCAAGTATGTAGAACATCGATGGGGTCTTCATCTTTTTGCCCACTACCGATAACACCTTTACCACCTCGGTGCTGAACCTTAAATTCCTCGACAGATGTTCTCTTTATGAAGCCAGTTTTGGTCACTGTTATTACACATCCATCATTGGGTATAAGATCTTCCATTCGAACATCACCGTCGAATTCGGAGATTTCACACCTACGATCATCTGCATATGAATTTCTTAGTTCATTGAGCTCACTTTTGATTAATTCGAGGAGAACACTTTCGTTATCAATGATATTACGCAGTTCTTTTATAATATTCATTAATTCAGCGTATTCAGCATCAATTTTTTCACGCTCCATTCCAGTTAATTGATATAGTCGAAGATCTAATATTGCATTAGCTTGTCTTTCACTAAGGGAATATTTAGTGCTTAATTTCTCTTTGGCTTCAAGGCGATTTGAAGAAGCACGTATTGTGCGGACAAAATCGTCTAAATTATCTAGTGCAATTTTATAGCCTTCTAAAATATGAGCTCTATCTTCAGCTTTTCTTAACCGGAACTGGGTGCGCCTCAAAGTTACAGTACGCCTGTGTTCAATATAGCATTCAATTGCTTCTTTGATGTTTAATTGCCTTGGTCTCATCCTGTCTAAGGCCAATAAAATCACACCAAAACTACTTTCCAGAGCAGTTAGCTTGTAAATTTTGTTAATTGTAACTCTTTCGATTTCACCAAGTTTGAGTTCAATCACAATTCGAGTCTGTTCCGTAGATTCGTCCCTTAAGTCACTTACACCATCTAATATCTTTTCTTTAACAAGATCAGCAATGCGAGTAACTAACGTAGCACGATTTGTGTTATACGGAAGGTGGGTGATGACAAGTTGCTGTTTGCCATTAGGTAATTCCTCGATGTCCAAGGCCCCTCTGGTTTTGACAATTCCCCTGCCAGTTTTCATGTAAGATTCAATTCCTGATTTTCCAGAAATACTTCCACCCGATGGAAAATCAGGACCTGGTAAAATTTGCATGATATTATCAATCGAAATCGATGGATCATCGATGATGGCACAAACCGCGTCGATGAGTTCACCCAGGTTATGTGGAGGTATGTTTGTAGCCATACCTACAGCAATCCCCGTTGAGCCATTCATAAGCAAACTGGGCAAGGCACTAGGCAGTACCGTAGGTTCTGTAGAGCTTTCCTTATAATTTGGCGCAAAATCAACAGTATCCTCGTCGATATCTTTTAAAAGTTCTTCAGATAATTTAGTTAATTTACACTCTGTGTATCTGTATGCCGCAGCAGAATCACCATCGACGGAACCAAAGTTACCTTGACCATCAACCAGAGGATACCTCATTACCCAAGGCTGTGCCATCCTTACTAAAGTATCATAGACCGAACTATCACCATGTGGGTGGTAGTTTTTAAGAACTTCACCAACCACACCCGCACATTTGTCATACGCCCGGTTGTGTAGCAATCCTTCTCTCAGCATTGCATATAAAACCCTTCTCTGGACAGGTTTAAAGCCATCCCTTACATCAGGAAGTGCTCGACTTACAATTACAGACATCGAATAATCGATGTATGCTTTTTGCATGATATCTGTAATATTTTCTTTCATATGGAAAACAGTTCAATAATTTTTTATTAAGCGTCTAAAAAACTAACATTTAGCGCATTATCTTCTATAAACATTCTACGAGGTGCAACTTCCTCGCCCATTAAAGTTGTAAAGATTTCATCGGCCATGACAGCATCTTCAATCTCTACCTTTACTAAAGTTCTAGAATTAGGATCCATTGTGGTTTCAAATAACTGTTTAGGGTTCATTTCACCAAGTCCTTTATATCTCTGAATTTGGAGTCCTTTTCTTCCCAACAAACGAAGTTGCTGAAGATAATGATTTACTCCGGTAATATCAATTGGTGGGCTTTCAGAATCTTTGGAATCAGTTAATTTATAGGGGGCTTCATTGGCTTCATTAGGCAAGAAAAATGACACCTCAAGACCGAGATTTGCTACCTTTTGAAATAACTTTTCTAATTCATTTGATTCAAAGACTTCATATATATCAAATCTTTGAGTAAAACTTACTCCATTTCTTTCAATTTCACGCTGTAAGGTATTGGTGCTAGAATCTTCAAATTCTAAATTTTGAGACTCCATAAAACCAATTTTAGCATCGAGATCAGCCAAAAACCTAAGTTCTTCATCATTTCCTGTTCTAATTCGAGCAATAAAGCGTGGAAGAACCTTTAATGTCTTATCATAATGTGTAAACATTCTATCCAGATTACAACCATAACGACTTAAGTTCCGTCCAATTTGTTCTATTTTTAAAAGATGTGCGTTTATTTCCTCTAGGATATCAGATGGGAAAATATAGTTATCTGACACCCTCATTAATTGCATGTCTTCAACTCCAAGTTTAATGAGAATTTGACTCATTTCAAAATCATCTTGGATATACTGTTCTGTTTTCCTTCTTTTAATTTTATACAATGGGGGTTTTGCTACATAAACATATCCATTTTCAATAAGTCCTTTCATTTGCCTAAAAATGAAGGTTAATAATAATGTTCTAATGTGTGCTCCATCCACATCTGCATCGGTCATAATAATGATTTTGTGATAACGAGCTTTTGCCGCATCGAAAGCACCCTCACCTTCGTGATCACCAATACCTGTTCCTACAGCAGTAATAAGGCTTCTTATTTCCGCGTTATTAAGTACTTTATCAAGCCTAGCTTTTTCAACATTTAATAATTTCCCCCTCAAGGGCAAAATAGCTTGCGTCAAACGGTCTCTTCCTTGTTTAGCAGATCCACCTGCAGAATCTCCTTCAACAATATAAATTTCGCTGAGGGAAGGGTCTTTTTCTGAACAGTCTGCAAGCTTCCCAGGTAACCCACCACCAGATAGAGCACCTTTACGAACGGTTTCTCTTGCTTTCCGTGCTGCCTCTCTTGCTCTTGCAGCATGTATAACTTTCTGCACGATCATTTTTGCATCATCAGGAGTTACTTCAAAGAAATGTTTCAGTTTTTCTCCAACAATTTTTTGAACAATTCCATCCACTTCTCTATTCGACAATTTTGTCTTTGTCTGTCCCTCAAACCGAGGCTCGGGCACCTTTACAGATATTACTGCCGTGAGTCCTTCTCGGACATCGTCACCAGTAAGTGAAAGATCCTTTTCTTTAAGCAAGTCGTTTTGCCTAGCATAGCCGTTAATTACTCGTGTCAAAGCGGTTCGAAACCCAGACAAATGAGTTCCACCTTCTATATTATGAATTGAGTTTGCATAGGCATATAGTTGATCATTAAATGAATCATTATAAGTCATTGCGACTTCAACCATGATTATCCCATCCCCAGACTCGGGAGGTGCTTCTCCTGAAAAAGCTATTGGAGTCTGGATTAGGCATGACTTATTTTTATTTAAGTATTCCACATATTCAGAAATTCCATTTTCAAAAATGAAATCTTCTTTTTTAGAGTTTACTTCTTCCTCAAGTTTTATACGGACACCCGGATTGAGAAATGCTAATTCTCTCAGTCTCTTAGCCAGTAATTCAAATTTGAATTCTCTAGATTCTTCAAATATTTGCTCATCTGGCATAAAGGTAATTTTAGTGCCAGTAGTAGATGCATCTCCTACTACCTTCAGTTCTTGGGTTGTTTTCCCGCGGGAAAACTTCATTTGATGAACCTTCCCGTCTCTCCTGACCTCTGCAATGAAGGATTCTGACACCGCATTAACACACTTGGCACCAACGCCATGAAGTCCACCTGAAACTTGGTAGGCACCTTTTCCAAATTTTCCTCCTGCATGAAGGTTGGTCAGCACTAACTCCAGTGCTGGCATGTTGTGCTTGGGGTGAATATCAACTGGAATGCCTCTTCCATTATCTTGAATGGTACAAGATCCATCTCCATGTAAAGATACAGACACCTCGGTACAATGACCGGCTAGTGCTTCATCGATTGAGTTATCGACAATTTCAAATACACAATGATGCAAACCTCTTTCATTTGTATCCCCAATGTACATGTCGGGGCGCTTCCTTACCCCTTCCAATCCCTCTAATTTTTGAATTTGAGAGGAATCATAATTTTCAGGCTCATTTTTTGGTTGTTCTGTCATGGTAAAATCTTCTTTTAAAGGTCTTTTTTATAAGCTTAGGTTATAGCTAGCTCGCAGTCTTAAGGAAGTCATCAGACTTAGTGGTGTAAGTAAGATCATGGTTAATTTTGTTTCCCTTACTCAACTTGGTCAAGAGGGTAATTTTGTAAATATTCTGATTTTACCTTCGTGTGAAAATTTTTCTAATTACCGAGGGCTCTCTTTATTATATTTTCTTAACTCTTTAATAAACATGAGCTTACATATGAATATTATTTTCTTTTATGAGTCATTTCGATTTGACTTAAGAAAACTTTCCCCATCTTGCTTAGCATTTGGTAAATTTTATTAATCTCTGAAAAGAAAATTTTGATAAATTGCTTTCTAAAATGCAACGGGATGAACATTTTAAATATTTTGTAAATTAGCTTTTTAAAAGCCCAATCTATAAGTTTACATAATGCTATGAGGACTTAAGGAAACAGATTCCAATAAATACCAACCAGTAGAATAGTACCTATGAAATAAATTAACATTGGCCAAATTCCGAATTTAGCAAAATCTTTGAATCTGTATCCACCAACCGTATAAACAAAAGTGTTTGTTTGATAACCTATGGGCGTAATAAAGCTAGCAGAAGCGGCAATACAGCTTGTTAGAACAAAGGCTCTAGCCACTTCGGTGGAAACTCCAAATTGAAATGCAACACCAAGAGCAACGGGAGTCATAATTGCGATCGTAGCATTATTTGACAGTAGTTCTGTCAAAATAGCGGTAAAGAGATAGATCGCCACTAAAGCTCCAATAATTTGCCAATCTTCTCCAAGACCCTGAGTACAAACTTTTCTTATCAAATCTGCCATTAAGGCTGAAGCTCCACTTTTCTCCATTACAATTCCAAGGGCAAGCATGGCATAGATTAGCAAAAGTAAATTCCACTCTACCGCTCTAAAAGCCTCCTTGAGGTTTATGCAATTGCCCAGCATTAGACAACCTGCACCTAGCAAGGCAGCCAAGTAAAGTGGGATAATAGCAAGGGAAGCAGATACAATAATAGCCGCCAATACTGCAATTGAGAGGATAGTCTTTGTAGCTTTCTTATCTACATTAAGTGGCGGTTTGTCTAACAAGACGGCTTCGCCAGATTCCCTAAGTTCTTCAACTCCAGAGTCTGTACCCAGCAATAATAGTGTATCACCCACTTTTAACTTGAGGGCATTTAAACTAAGATGAAGGTTTTTTCCTTTTCGGTGTAATGCAACTACCGATAAGTTGTAGCGGCCACGAAAATTTGCCTCTTCTAAGGAGCATGACAACAAACTCGACGAAGGTTTAATCATAGCCTCAACCATAATTGCCTCAGAGGTATTTATTTGTTCCATGCCCAACAAAGATTGATCAAAGAATTTAAACCCTTGAACTTCTCGAACTTCGATTAATCCCTGGGGCTTACAAGACAAAATTAGCCTATCTCCTGCATGAAGTACTATTTCATCCATCGGACTTGTAAGGCTTTTTCCTCCCCTAACAGCATCTATTAAACGGACACCCTCAATCATCGAAATCGGTGAATTTTTTATTGTTTTGCCCAAAAGTGGAGAGTCATGGATCAAAATTGCTTCTGTTAAAAACTCTTTCCTTTCTATTTCTGAAAGAATTTTGCTCAATGCTTCGCGTTCGGGCAGTAACCTCTTTCCAAAAATAATTAAAAATGCAAGACCGAATAACATCAATGGAAGCCCAATTTTCGAAAGCTCGAACATATTCATAGGACTCATATCAGGGTAGTGGCTGGAGTTGGCCATAAAACCGCTTGCTAGGATATTTGTACTTGTTCCAATAAGAGTACAGCATCCCCCAAAAATCGATGCATAAGATAAAGGAATTAGCAATTTTGAAGACGGCACACCAAGAGATCCAGAAAGACCAATCGCTACGGGCAACAGAATAACAACGACTGGTGTGTTATTGATAAAAGCGGAAAAGAATGCTACTGAGAAGAGAAGAATTAGCAGAAAAGGCCGATAACCCAAACGGGTAAGTTGCTGTAAATTATTGGTGAGTCTTTCAATGACACCCTGCCTACTAAGTGCACCGCTGACCATAAACATAGCAATGATAGCTAAAGGTGCTTCGCTTGAAAAAACCATAATCAATTCCTGACTCGTGGGCCAATTTTCAAAACCAAATGAGGTAAGCAGTAAAATTGCCCCATACAAGCACACGGCTGTTACCTCTATCCTAACTTTTTCCATGGCAAACGAGGTGACTGCACAGAGCAAAAGTAAGATAGCGAGTATTATCTCGATTTGAAAATAAGTTTCCACGCCTTCCACCTTAAGGATTAGTGATTAAGTTTGCGAAAATAATAATTATGCAAATCATTGATAACAGTCATCGTGCTGTCGAACATTTCCTGATTCCTAAAATGACATATCAGTTTTTACATCGTCCACGCCGTTTGCGAACGAATCCAATCATACGATCCTTAGTTGAAGAAAATTACCTCAAGGCATCGGATTTTGTTTTGCCCGTTTTTATTAGCGAAGAAGAAAATCCCACGGAGGTACCAAGTATGCCAGGCGTCTTTCGCTGGCCAATCTCAAATCTTTGCGAACAAATAAAGGATTGGCACCAAAGAGGTTTAAAAGCTTTTGCCCTGTTTCCTAAAATATCTCCTGAATTGAAAAATGAAGGGGGAAGCGAAATCCTGAACCCCAACAGCTTGGTTTGTCGTGCTGCCGCTGCCATCAAGCAACTGGGTTTGGATGTTGTACTCATTGCAGACTTAGCACTGGATCCCTACACAACTCATGGACAGGACGGTATCGTTGATTCAAATGGGGAAGTTGATAATGATTCAACAGTCGAAATTCTTGCGAAGGCCTCTATTGTTTATGCTAATGCTGGTCTTGATTGGGTTGCCCCATCAGACATGATGGACGGTCGCATAAAAATAATTCGAGAAGCATTGGAAAGAAATTCTTTCCATAATACTGGTATAATTTCTTACTCAGCAAAATTTTCTTCTTCTTATTATGGCCCCTTTCGGTCAGCTATTGGTTCATCCATGGATTCAGTTATCATTGATAAAAGTACCTACCAACTTAACCCCGCCAATTTGCTTGAGGCCAAGAGAGAGTTGGCTCTAGATGCCGAAGAGGGTGCTGACATTTTGATGGTCAAACCGGCAGAGCCTTTTCTTGATATAATTAAGCAAGCTAGGTCTCAATCGAACCTACCTATCGCTGCCTACCAAGTCTCCGGGGAATACTCGAGAATTATGGCCGCTAATCAATTGGGTTGGCTTGACTGGAAAAGTTGTGCCCTGGAATCACTTGTTGGGATAAAGCGGGCAGGGGCCAACATTATATTCAGTTATTTTGCTGATCGACTAGCCAAGGATCTTTAGAATTTTAGGGCTTTTCGTCATCAGGTGCACCTCCCTCATAGGAAGTAACCTCTTTCTCTCGGTTTTCGTCTTCTTCCCATTTTAAGTCTTCATCGGGCAGAAGCTTTTCCTCTTTGTCAGATACTTCCACGAGATGAGTGTCTAGATCTGAATAGTCCTCCTCGCCTTCCTTGTCTGCATCTTTTTCATCATCAAGATCAGAATCAATTTCAAATCCATCCGGAACAAATTCTAAAATCGAAACTAGTTCGTCACTAAAGTGACTGCGACGTCCTTCTAAAAAATCGTTGTTTTGTTTTTCAGAAAGAACTTCTTCCATTTCTTCAATAGTATACGGTTCTGCGAATTCAATAAGGTCGTTTAGCATGGCGACCCGAACCTGGGTCACATGATTCATAAAGTCTGCATAAGGGCCTTTTTCTTCGTCTAAAACATCAGGCAAAGCAAACAACATGTCTTCAGCTTTCAACAAAGAGTCTCTAACTCTTTCTAGTTTAACTTTCTTGCCAGGAACTTCTTCGGAAATTTCAAAAGTAAAAAAAGCTTCATCAACCATTTGAGATTGCAAGCCAAATTCGGTCATAGAATCTAAAAGTTCATTCATGTGGATGAATTGCTTTGGGTCGATGATTCCAAGGTTTTCAATGTCCCAATTTTCTTCATCGCTTATAGAATCTACCCACCATTTGTTGTCTTCATCACAACGAACTATACACCAATCAAGGCTCGGACTTGTTTTTTTCATTCGATTGCCTTAAGAGGAGTTCAAATTATATGTCAATCAATACCGACTTTTTTTTTAATTCTTTT
>JGI20158J14315_10000806_pt1 | contig 23584 bp, 24 predicted proteins | sample COG_08_FD_14315 | JGI IMG/M metagenome (IMG submission 14315)
AGCTTATAGTGTACGAATGGGGGTTTCTTAAGTGAACGAGACATGGCTATTACTTCTTCCGACGTTCAATGATATACTTCGAGCTATTCTTGCGCGGGTTACGCGTCTTGTATCCTTTGGATGGAATACCGTTGCGTGAGCGCGGATGCCCACCAGAGGACTTCCCTTCACCACCACCCATTGGGTGATCAACAGGATTCATGACCACACCACGAACACGCGGTCGACGACCTAACCAGCGCGAGCGACCGGCTTTTCCGGAAACTTGCAGGCTGTGCTCGGAGTTGCTCACAGAACCGATGACGGCTAAGCATGTCACGAGGATCATGCGTGTCTCGCCACTGGGCAACTTAACGATGGCGTACTTGCCATCTCGCGCGTTCAGCTGGGCATAAGATCCTGCACTTCGCGCCATTGCAGCTCCCTTACCTGGGTACAATTCAATGTTGTGTATGACGGTTCCCAACGGAATATCCGACAAATACATCGCGTGACCTACATCNGGAGTGGCATCCTTACCGCTCTTGATCTTCATGCCTGGTTTCAGGCCTTGAGGCGCAATAATGTAACGCTTCTCTCCGTCAGTGTACTCGACTAAGCAGATGCGTGCCGAACGATTAGGATCGTACTCTACGGTCAAGACCGTCGCTTCCATGTGCTTTTCACGCTTGAAATCAATCAAACGGTACCGACGCTTATGTCCACCTCCACGGTAGCGCATCGTCATCTTTCCATCCGCGTTTCGTCCACCTGACTTTTTCAGGGGTCGCAACAAAGGCTTGTGTGGCTTGTCAGCAGTAATGTCGTCGAATGTCGACGCAACTTTGTGACGCGTGCCGGGTGTTATGGGGTTGAATTTACGAAGTGCCATGTGCTTAGATGTTCTCGTAGAAGTCAATCAATTCTCCTTCGGCCAAACTCACGATGGCCTTCTTATATCCAACGGTGCGACCTTTTACGATGCCCGTTTTTGTAAATCGTTGACGGCTCTTACCATCCACGCGCAGTGTCCGAACCGAAGTAACGGTAACACCGTACTCCTTTTCAACCGCTTTCTTTATCTCCACCTTATTCGCACCATCGGATACAACAAACCCGTAGGCGTTGTTCTTCTCCGTATCGGCGGTCATCTTTTCAGTGATGAGGGGCTTTACTAAAATCTGTTGCATAGCCAATCTTATTTAAGCATTCCCTCGATCACCTTGTGGGCATCGTCCACGAAGATGAGGGTATTACAATTCATGATGTCGTACGTGCTCAGGTCACTGGCCACCATTACCCGGTGCTTCCGGAGGTTGCGGCTGCTCAAGAACACATTGTCATTTGCCGAAGGCAAAACCATTAAGGTCTTGTTATTCGCCATTTCCAATCCATTCATTAAGCCCGCAAAGTCCTTGGTCTTTGGAGCTTCCATCTTGAGCCCCTCAACCACCATGATGGCTTTTTCCTTCGCTTTGTAGCTCAGAGCGCTGCGACGAGCCAATTGCTTCACCTTGTGGTTCAGCTTTTGGGTGTAGTCACGTGGTTCTGGACCAAACGTAGTTCCACCACCTCGGAACAAAGGATTCTTGATGGATCCGGCACGAGCCGTTCCTGTTCCTTTCTGCTTCTTAATCTTACGCGTTGAACCGGAAACCAATCCCCTGTGCAACGTGTCGTGTGTTCCTTGCCGCTGAGCAGCCCGAAAACGTTTCACGTCCAAATAGATCGCGTGATCATTGGGCTCAATGCCGAAGACGCTTTTATTCAAGGTCACCGACTTGTCGGTCTTTGAACCGTTTGCGTTGTATACATCTATTTTCATCGCGCTTGAGGTTTACGGATTTCAACAGTTGCGCCTTTGTGTCCAGGAACCGCTCCCTTCACGACCATCACACCGTCTTCCGGCAGGATTTTCACGATTTCGAGGTTTTCAATGGTGACCCGAGCATTGCCCGTTTGTCCAGCCATGCGCATGCCTTTGAAGACACGAGCAGGCGTAGAAGCTGCACCGATTGAACCCGGCGCACGCAAACGGTTGTGCTGGCCATGGGTCGCTTGACCGACACCTGCAAAACCGTGACGCTTTACTACACCTTGAAAGCCTTTTCCTTTTGACTTCCCGATCACAGAAACGTATTCGCCTTCGTTGAAGATGTCCTCCATCTTCAGCTGGTCGCCCTCTTTGTGCTCCTCAGCGAATCCGTTGAATTCTACGAGTTTGCGCATGAGGCCGACACCGGCGCGCTTAAAGTGACCTTGCAATGCCTTGGATGTGCGCTTTTCCGAGCGCTCACCAAAGCCGAGTTGAACAGCCTGATAGCCATCCTTCTCCAGGGTACGAACTTGCGTCACTACGCAAGGACCAACTTCTAAAACAGTGCATGGGATATTTTTCCCAGAGGCATTATAGACGCTGGTCATACCTAACTTCTTCCCTATGAGTCCGGGCATGATTGTAGATTTATTGTTTCGCGTTAATGATGTTCTCGTCAGACCTTGATCTCCACTTCAACACCGCTTGGCAATTCCAAGCGCATTAAAGCATCAACGGTCTTTGAAGATGAACTGTATATATCAATCAACCGCTTGTAAGCGTTCAATTCGAATTGTTCACGTGACTTCTTGTTCACGTGAGGAGATCGCAATACCGTGTAAATGCGCTGATGCGTTGGCAACGGAACTGGTCCGCTAATTACCGCACCTGTCGTCTTCACGGTCTTCACGATTTTCTCGGCTGACTTATCGACCAAGTTGTAATCGTAGGACTTGAGTTTGATTCGGATTTTTTGAGTCATCTTGGTCAATATTAGCTTTGGCCCTGGGCTTCAGCGATCACTTTTTCTTGAATGCTATTCGGCGCCTGTGAGTAATGGCTAAACGACATCGAAGACGTCGCTCGACCAGAGGTCAGCGTTCGAAGATCTGTCACATAGCCAAACATTTCCGATAACGGCACCTTAGCGTTTACGATGGTCTTACCGCTTCGCTCACCCGTTCCTTCAATAAGCGCTCGGCGCTTATTCAAATCACCGATTACATCTCCCATGTTCTCATCTGGTGTGACCACCTCGAGCTGCATCATGGGTTCCAAAATCTTAGGTTGGCATTGCTTAACTGCATTTCGGTATGCCATTTTGGCTGCCAATTCGAAGGACAATTGATCCGAATCTACCGCGTGAAATGAACCGTCAATCAACTCAACGGACATGCTGTCCATTTGGTAACCAGCGAGCACTCCATTCTTCATTGCCTCCTCAAAACCTTTCTGCACAGATGGAACGAATTCTTTCGGGACGTTACCTCCTTTTACTGAGTTCTTGAAGACCAGTCCAGGTTCTTCCGGTGTTGGAGAGGCTCCAATTTTGACGATGATGTCGGCAAACTTACCGCGACCACCGGATTGCTTCTTATACACTTCACGGTGATCCGTCGAGCCAAAGATGGCTTCCTTGTAATTCACCTGTGGAGCACCTTGGTTGCACTCTACTTTAAACTCCCGACGCAATCGATCAACCAGAACTTCTAGGTGGAGCTCACCCATTCCAGAGATGACGGTCTGGCCTGTTTCCTCGTCCGTACGCACATTGAATGTAGGGTCTTCCTCAGAAAGTTTTCCTAGACCATTGGACAGCTTGTCCAAATCTGCTTGAGACTTGGGCTCAATTGCAATACCAATTACAGGATCAGGGAAGGACATGCTCTCTAACACGAGGGGAGCTCCTTCTTGACAGAGGGTATCGCCTGTGCGGATGTCCTTAAATCCAACCACCGCTCCAATGTCCCCAGCTTCGAGCTCGTCGATTGGGTTCTGCTTGTTGGAGTGCATTTGGAAAATTCGAGAAATACGTTCTTTCTTTCCACTCCGGGTATTGATGACATATGAACCAGCGGGAAGACGTCCGGAGTAAGCGCGGACAAAACACAAACGGCCAACGAATGGATCCGTCGCGATTTTGAAGGCCAAACCAGCAAAAGGTTCATCGGGATCAGGCTTGCGCTCGATCTTTACTTCTTCGTCATCCACTGCTGTACCCACAATAGCCTCCACATCGTAAGGAGAAGGCAAGTACATCATAACCGCATCGAGCATGGTCTGCACGCCCTTGTTTTTGAAAGCAGAACCGCACAAAAGAGGCGTAATCTGCATACCAATGGTCGCTTTACGAATCGCTTCAATGATTTCGTCGGGGGTCAGGCTATTCGGATCCTCAAAGTATTTCTCCATGAGGTTGTCATCCTGCTCCGCTGCAGCTTCAATCAAAAGCCCTCGGTACTCTTCAACCGTATCAACTAAGTCGTCTGGAATTGGCACCTCATTCCACGTCATTCCGTGGTCCTCCTCACTCCAGATGTATGCCTTATTCGTAATCAAGTCGACAACTCCTTTGAAGTCGTCTTCAGCTCCGATAGGCACTTGCAAAGGGACCGGACGTGCACCCAGCATGTCTTTGATCATCCCCACAACGTTAAAGAAGTCCGCACCTGAGCGGTCCATTTTGTTCACGAACCCAATGCGTGGAACCTTGTACTTATCAGCCAAGCCCCAGTTGGTCTCGGATTGCGGCTCAACACCGGATACCGCACAAAACAACGCAACAGCACCGTCGAGAACCCGGAGTGATCGCTCTACCTCCACTGTAAAGTCCACGTGACCTGGTGTGTCTATGATGTTGATTCGGTATTGCTCATCCTGGAAATTCCAGAAGCATGTCGTGGCTGCAGACGTGATGGTGATTCCTCGTTCTTGCTCCTGCTCCATCCAATCCATCGTAGCCGCACCATCGTGCACCTCTCCGATCTTGTGGGAAATGCCCGTGTAATACAATACACGCTCCGTCGTAGTGGTCTTACCCGCATCGACGTGAGCCATGATGCCAATATTCCGCGTAAAGTTTAGGTCTCTTTTAGCCATGATTGTAATGCGTATTCAGTGCAATTATCAGAAACGGAAATGAGAGAATGCCTTATTCGCCTCTGCCATACGGTGCGTATCTTCTTTCTTTTTGAAAGTTCCACCCTCCTCTTTGGCAGCGGCCAAAACTTCAGCCGCCAAACGGTCAGCCATGGATTTCTCGTTGCGCTTTCGAGCAAAACCGATGAGCCACTTCATGGCCAAACTTTGCTTGCGTGAATCACGAATCTGCTGCGGGATTTGGAAAGTTGCACCACCCACACGTCGGCTGCGCACTTCCACTGCAGGAGTAACGTTCTCCAACGCACGTTGAAAAACCTCCAAGCCGTTCTCTTCGGTGCGCTCTTGCACCGTGTCCATGGCTTTATAGAAAATGTCAAATGCAACGCTCTTCTTTCCATCCAACATCAAGTTGTTGACGAAGCTCGTTACCAATACACTGTCGAATCGTGGATCCGGCAGGATCAAATGCTTTTTAGCTATTCTCCTTCTCATGACAATTAACTCTTGGCTTTAGGTCGCTTGGTTCCATACTTCGAACGCCGTTGGGTCCGACCTTCAACACCCGCTGTGTCCAATGCACCACGTACAATATGGTATCGTACACCAGGCAAATCTTTCACACGGCCTCCGCGCACAAGCACGATACTATGTTCTTGTAGGTTGTGCCCTTCGCCGCCGATGTAGGCATTGACCTCGTTTCCGTTGGTCAATCGAACACGCGCAACTTTGCGCATGGCCGAGTTCGGCTTCTTGGGTGTGGTTGTGTAGACGCGTACACAAACGCCTCGGCGTTGTGGACATGAGTCCAAAGCGGCGGATTTGCTCGCTTGGGTCTTCGTTGTGCGCCCTTTTCGGATGAGCTGCTGAATGGTTGGCATACGACCTATCTATCAGTTTACGTGTGTACAAATACTTTTTCCCCACATTAAAGGGGGTGCAAAAGTAGCAGATTCCTGCTTAAAAGCAATAGCTCAAGCCTCATTTTTTCAAGCAATCAGTGCAATCAGGGCGTGTGGGATAAAAACACACTGGAATTCAGGACGTTCACACACGAAACGCACCCCTCAGTGGTCGCGAAAAACGACGAGTTTTAAACATATCGACGAAGAGTTGGCTGAAGCCTTCCGTGATTTGGTCCCTCTCCGTACCTTCGAATAGTGGAATTTTTGAACGAACTAAACGAGGCTCAAAAAGCCGCGGCCACCCATAAGGATGGTCCGCTCATGGTCATCGCTGGTGCAGGCTCTGGAAAAACGCGCGTGCTCACCTATCGCATTGCCCACCTCATCGCACAAGGGGTAGATCCCTTCTCTATCCTAGCGCTAACCTTTACAAACAAGGCGGCCCGGGAAATGAAAGAGCGAATTGGAACAGTCATTGGCGAAGGCGAGGCTCGGAACATTTGGATGGGAACTTTTCACAGCATCTTCGCCCGCATATTGCGCATCGAATGCGAACGGATCAATTACCCGCGCAACTTCACAATTTTCGACACCCAGGACAGCCGGTCACTCATTAAAGACATTGTTAAAGGACTCGGGTTGGATGACAAAGTGTACAAGCCCGCAAGCATCCAATCGCGAATCAGCAACGCCAAGAACAACCTAATCGATGCTGCCGGTTATGCGGATCATGCCGAGATCATGTCCGAAGATCACCAAGCCGGGAGGCCGAGAATTTCGGAAGTATACCGTGCATATGAGAGTCGATGTTTCCGAGCTCATGCCATGGACTTCGACGACCTGCTTTTCAAAATGAATATTTTGCTTCGAGACTTCCCGGATTTACTCCTGAAGTATCAGCACAAATTTTTGTACATCTTGGTCGATGAGTACCAAGACACCAATTTCGCGCAATACCTCATCATTAAGCAACTCGCTGCGCTGCGCGAAAATCTCTGTGTCGTGGGAGACGACGCTCAGTCTATTTATGGTTTTCGTGGAGCGAACATCCAGAACATTTTTAATTTCAAAAAAGACTACCCTGATTTTGCACTTTATAAACTTGAGCAAAATTACCGGAGTACGAAGTATATCGTGGACGCCGCCAATAGCGTCATCGCGAATAACAAGGAGCAAATTGAGAAAGTCGTTTGGACGGCCAATGACGAAGGAGAGCGAATCAATGTTCACCGATGCTACAGCGACCATGAAGAAGGTCGTTGGACTTCGACGCAAATGTTTGACTTGCACAACCAGCAACAACAACATTGGTACAGCATGGCCATCTTGTACCGAACCAATGCGCAGTCCCGTTCATTTGAGGAGAGTCTTCGCAAGCTGAACATCCCCTATCGAATTTACGGGGGGCTGTCGTTTTATCAACGAAAGGAGATCAAGGACCTCATCGCGTACTTCCGCTTGACGGCTAACCCACGGGACGATGAAGCGTTGAAGCGGGTCATCAATTACCCCGCACGCGGAATTGGCAAGACCACCATGGATCGTCTCTTGGTGGAATCCGCTGAACGCGATGTGAGCATCTGGGATTTACTCACTGACGATCTCACTCCGCTCACAAGCATCAAAGGAGCTTCCCTCAAAAAGACGTTGGATTTCGTCCAAATGATGCGCGGTTTTCGCGCAGAAATGGAAAAAAAGGATGCCCATGATTTGGGCATGCACATCGCCAAACACACGGGGCTCGTTCACACGCTCTACCAAGACAAAACTCCAGAAGGTGTGGCTCGGTACGACAACTTGCAAGAATTGCTGAACGGCATGAAGTCCTTCGTAGAACAAGCGAGGGAAACCAACCCCGATGAAACGGCCTCCTTGGGCGATTTCCTGATGGATGTAGCCCTTCTTACCGATGCCGATCAAGACGATGGAGACGACAACAAAGTCAGTCTGATGACCATCCATGCGGCCAAAGGGCTGGAATTCGATCACGTATTCGTTGTGGGCCTGGAGGAAGAGCTGTTTCCTTCGACCATGGCGTTGCAGTCGCGCAGCGACCTCGAAGAAGAACGAAGGTTGTTCTATGTCGCATTGACTCGCGCAAAAAAATCCTGCTCTCTGAGCTATGCCTTGACCCGCTACAAATGGGGTCAATTGATACAGGCTGAGCCGAGTCGCTTCATTGAAGAAATCAATCCCGACTGTGTCATCATGCCTTCTACCCAAGACGCAAAACCCAATCCTTTTGCTGGAGGCACAGACTTTTCTGCTCAGCGGCATTCTTGGCAGCAAATGGGCAGCTCCAAAGCATCGGATGCGTTCAACCGAATGGCCACGAAGAAAACGGCAAGTCAGCAACCAGCCGTTACTCCATTTAAAAAGAAAGCCACTCCTGCCCCTCCTGTTTCACCTACCGGAAAGCAGATGAAACCCGTGGCTCAAACGCCCGGCTCTGCAGCTTCCAATGATGCACCCATTGCATCGAGCGGGATCGCAGAAGGAACAAAAGTTTGGCATGAAAAATTTGGTAAAGGCAAGGTCTTGCGGATAGAAGGAGTTGCACCGAACGAAAAGGCAACGGTCTTTTTCCCGAATGCAGGGCAGAAGCAATTGTTGCTCAAATTCGCCAAACTTGAAAGACTGGAAGGATGATGATCGCATTCACCCCAATCTACCGAGGACCGCTGCTGGTCTGCTCGCTCGTCCTTGCCTTTGCAAGCGTGAGCTGCAAGGGGGGAAGCGATGGTGCGCTCACCCTGAACGTGGAAGTGCTTCACGCATACGATGATGCACCCCTGAACGAAATGGATTTGGAACTCGAACAGCGCATCCTTCAAAATGGTGTTTTAAATGGGAACTATCAATGGATAGGCTCAGCAACGAGCGACGAGACGGGGCTTGCTTCGTTTCAATTTGAGCGATTCAATGCACTGGATTATCAGCTCAATCTCCTGGAGGCAGACTGGTTTCAGCGGTCCGAACAGATCAATCCAGACGATTTCATTGAGACCAATGAAGTGAGTATCGTCATCCATGCTACGCCAAAGGGCACAGTAAGAATCCAACTGATCAACGCGGCTCCCAACGATGAAAATGATCAAATCTCATTCCGATTACTGAATAGCCCTGGAGAATACCCCACGTGCTCCAACGATTGGGATTCATACACAGGACTGAATGTCAATGTAGAACGCACCTGCGATATCGAGGCCGACCGCTACCTTCCTTTTCGGTACACGGTTTTCAAAAATGGCGAAACCTTGGAAACGGTCGATTCCATTTGGGTAGCACGCGGAATCCTCACTGAACTTGTTATTCCTTGGTAACCATGACAGGCCTTCGCTCACACAGTTTCACCGTTGCCAAAACAGCGCGTTTCTTTACGCTCGGCCCCCCTATTGGGGAAGCGAAAGGCGTGATGGTTGCGCTGCACGGATACGGTCAACTCCCGGAGTTTTTCCTTCGAAAGTTCACGGCGATCGCCGAGGCCGGGTGGGCGGTAATCGCACCGGAGGGAATGCACCGATTTTATCTAGAAGGTGCTCATGGAAGAGTGGGCGCCTCTTGGATGACCAAGGAGGCGCGGGAATCAGACATTGAGGATTATGTAACGTATCTCGATCAACTTATGACCGAGCTCAAGCTCCTCGATATACGCCCCGTGTTGCTTGGATTTTCACAAGGCGTTGCAACAGCCTCCCGCTGGGCCGCGCTCGGTCAAACCTCATTTTCTCGATTGATCTTATGGGCCGGAGTATTCCCCCCTGACTATCCGTGGGAAACGGGGTGGAGTCGACTGAACGGCCTGCCAATCGATATCGCTCTGGGAACAGAGGATCCTTTTTTTGGATCTGAATTGATGAGCGACACCGCAACAATTCTACATGGCAAATCCATTGATTATCGAACGCATTCCTTCGAAGGAGGCCATGCCATCGAACCTCATTTGCTTTTTCAACTTCTCGAAACCTCACGGCCTTGAGACCCATCTCTTAATTTTGTCAGAAACCGCAGCATTATGAGTTTAACTTTCGAGCAAATAGCACTCTGCATTTGTGCACTCTTCCTGAGCATTCTAGCCCCTGCTCAGCATCTCACTTGGCCTCACGAATTGGGACGCGCAGAACAGCGACATGTCGAGCGACATGGCTTTGAGCCGATTCAATCAAGGGGCATTGAAACGCCCCCGCCATTCGATAGTCTCCGAACTGCTGCCGAATGGGAGGAGGTGGAAGCGCTTACGATTGCCTGGACTTCGTTTCCATGCATCCAAAAGCAGATCGTCGCCGCGGCGAAACAGGAATGCAATGTGATCATTTTTGCCGATAACCCATCTGATGTAGAAAACTACCTCACCACCTCCATTTGCGGCGGTGCGTTGGATTTGGAAAACATCGACATCGTTGATGCAGAATACAATTCAATATGGATTCGAGACTATGGCGCCAATACGGTTTATGGGAGCTGGAACGACAATCGAATCTTGGTCGACTGGAAGTACAACCGGCCCCGGCCCGAAGACGACATCATTCCCGATGTCCTGGGAGAAGCCATGGGCATTGATGTTTACAGCACAACGGCTGAACCCACCGACTTAATGAACACCGGGGGCAATTGGATGTCTGATGGATTCGGAACGGCCTTTGCCTCTGAACTCGTCCTGGATGAAAACGACGGAGGGAGCACTTGGTGGACGGACTACCCGGATCACAGCGAAAGTGAAATCGATCAAATCGTCAGCGATTTTCATGGTGTAGAAACGTACATCAAAATGCCGAATTTGCCATTTGACGGCATTCATCACATCGACATGCACATGAAGTTGCTCGATGAGAGCACGTTGCTCTTGGCTGAATACCCAGAAGGCGTTGCCGATGGACCTCAAATCAATGCCAATTTGGAATACATCTTATCGAATTACACCACGCGGTGGGGCACACCGTTCGATGTCATTCGCATTCCAAGTCCTCCAGAGCAAGGCTTTGGAGGGGGCTATCCCGATCAAAACGGGTGGTACTTGACGTATACCAATTCGGTCTTTGTGAACAACACGGTTTTGCTTCCCACGTACTACACCGAATACGACACCACGGCCATACAGATTTACCAAGAAGCTCTACCTGGCTACGAAATTGTCGGAATCGATTGTGACAACAACGGATCAGCGATTATCTCTTTGAGCGGGGCCATTCATTGCATCACCCACACAGTTGGTGTGGAGGATCCATTGATGATCAGTCACCTTCCACTGCCCGACACAGAAGACGACCAGAATGAGTATCCCGTTGAGGCTTACATCAGCCACCGCAGCGGCATCACGTCCGCGACACTGCACTGGAGTGCAGATTTAAACGGCAATTGGAACTCCGAAACCATGAACCCCCTGGATGAAAACGGCAACTGGACCGCCAGCATCCCTGCGCATCCTCAGGGCACCACCCTCTATTACTATGTAGAATCCGTTGCCAATTCCGGAAAAACAGGGACGCGACCGATGCCCGCACCTGAAGGCTGGTGGTCGTTTCAGGTCTTCGATCCGAGCGTTGGAATGGATGAATTCGCAGTCTCTCCTTTGCTCTCGGCATTCCCCAACCCTGCCGGAGCGATTACCTGTATTCCAGTTGATTTAGACCGTGGTACGCAAACTGAGCTTGTACTCCTCAATGCCCTGGGTGAAACGGTTGAAGTCATTCAGAGCGGTTGGTTATCCGCTGGGTCTCATAAATTGTTCCTGCACGCCGATCGTCATTCTGCTGGGGCCTACCTGCTCGTCCTGCGAACGGCCCAAGGCGGCATGTGGAGTCAGCGCTTATTTGTACTCTGATAACCTCATTCCCTAATAAACTGCTGCAATCATTTTGGTCAAATTGTTCCTGATTTCAAGCACACTGTAGTCGATATTGAAATGAAAAAGTTAGACAACGTGCACACAGACCGTTTTTATACAGACCTCGTGCTCAATGGTCACTTAATTGAAGAAACCGTTGAAGGTCAAAATGAAGAAGGGGAGTGGTCCACCTTTTATGGTTTTGATGACGCCGTAAATGAGGCACCATACGAAAATGTCACACTCAACGATCATGGCATTGCTTATTACGCCCATGAAGGCAAAGTGTATCAACTGGTCGTCTTCATAAAGAATTTCGAAGGCACGGGGGTGAATGTACTGGAGGCCGACGAAATCAAAGAACTGGCCGGGAGGCTATTGGAAGAATCAAATGATTTAGGCTATTCCGAAGCTGAGTTCTATGAAAAAGAGCCCTGGGCAATAGGGCTACTCTGAAGGCCAAAGGCCCCATCTTCGAGTGGACCCATAAAGTCTTCTGACAAAGCGGCACACTCTACAACGAGCGCCTCGTCTTCTTGCGTCAAAAGTTTAAAGGTCAAATAGTAGAATATGTGCCGATCAGTTTCGCCGGCCTAGCAAACGCAGGAGGAACAAGAATAAGTTCACAAAATCCAAGTAGAGACTTGTTGCACCGAGAATAGCCAACTTGGAAGCCGTTTCTGATCCGGATTCAATTCCCGCTGCAATGCGCTTCAGCTTTTGAGTATCATAGGCGATGAGCCCCGTAAAAATCAGGACTCCGCCAATGCTGATGATGAAATCCAAAGAGGACGAGCCAATGAACCAATTCACAAAACTCGCGAGAATGATACCAATGAGCGCCATCATCAACAAACTCCCAAAACGGGTAAGATCTGTCTTCGTTGTATATCCTACGACCGCCATCACAGCAAAAGTTGCAGCTGTAATCACAAAAACCTGTGCAATGCTCGACATGGTATAAACCAAGAAAATGAAGCTCAGCGACATCCCCATCACTGCACTAAAGGTCAAGAACAACAACGTCAAGGCCATGGAAGACCATTTTTGAAAACCCAGATTCATCGCCAAAATGAAGCCAAAGGGAGCGAGCATCACCACCCATCCTAACCCACTCATTCCTCCGGTCTCTGCGTTGAATAACTGGGCAATGAAGCCCGATTCAACGGTGTAGTAAGCTGCGGTGGCCGTCATGACCAAGCCGGCTACCATCCAACTAAAGACATTCGCAATAAACCGGGAGACAACCGATTCATCCTGAATCAGAGCATCGTCAACTATTCGTGGTGCGTTAAATCGTATCATGGAACAAAGTTGAGCAAAAACCTTTAAATCCGAAAGCGTCTGGAAAGCCAAAAAAACCTACTGCAAAATTGGAACAACAAGGAAAGCAGGCTAGCCTCGGCCGTACATGGAACCAATGGCCAATCGCATGAACTCTTCACGGGTTTTGGGGTCCTCGAGAAACAAGCCTGTAAACGCACTCGTGGTCGTGATCGTATTCTGCTTTTCCACTCCGCGCATCTGCATACATAAATGACGCGCCTCTATCACCACAGCTACACCTTTCGCTCCGAGGGTCTCTTGGAGGCAGTTGCGGACTTGTTCCGTCAAACGCTCTTGTACTTGGAGGCGGCGCGAAAAAGCATCCACCACGCGGGGAATTTTGCTCAAGCCTACGATCTTACCATTCGGGATGTAAGCTACATGCGCTTTACCAAAAAACGGCAGCATATGGTGCTCACAGAGGCTGTACACCTCTATATCACGAACCAAAACCATCTCATCGCTGGGCTCGGTGAAAAGTGCACTGCGCAATATTTCTCCTGGGTCAACACCATTTCCTGAGGTCAATACGGCCATGGCCTTGGCAGCACGCTCAGGTGTTTTCAGCAATCCTTCACGTTGAGGATCTTCACCAATGCGTTCCAATATTTCTGCGAATGAGCCTGTCAAATCGTTCACCGCATCCTCGTCCCAAATATCTTTTCTTTCGTAAATAGCCATCAAGATTCTCCGTAATAATCTGCGTAATTGTTTTCTGTTTCGAACACACGAACGCGCTCAAGGGAACAACCGTTCTGACTGACAATTGGTTCAAGTTGCTCCCAAATACCGATAACCAAATTTTCCACCGACGTCTGCCTCCCTTTGAGCCATGGCACATCCATGTTCAAGTTTTTGTGATCTAAAGGTTCCTCAACGTATTTACGGATCATCGCTTTGAGGTCCGTGAAATTGATGAAATACCCCGTATCCTCATCAATTGCTCCCCGCACGGTAACATAAACCTCGTAATTATGCCCGTGCCAATTGGGGTTGGCGCATTTGCCAAAAACTTCAAAGTTCTTGTCGGCATCCCACTGCTCGTTCCAGAGTTTGTGAGCGGCATTGAACCGGGCGCGACGGGTGATGGTAACTTGTTTCATCGGAATCAGCCGCAAAGATACGCGATGCCAGTTTCTTACCTTTACACCATGATTGCAATCACAGGAGCCGCTGGATTTATTGGCAGTGCCCTCGCGACCCGTCTCAACGAAGCGAGATTTTTTGATTTGGTGTTGGTTGACGACTTCAGTCGAGCTGATAAAACAGCGAATCACGCCGAAACAACATGCACGGCAAAAGTTGATCGCAGCGAGTTCATTGATTGGCTTGCAGAAAACGAAAGCCAAGTCCAATTCATCTTTCACTTGGGCGCTCGAACAGACACCACGGAGCAGAACAAAGCGATTTTTGATGAGCTCAATGAGGCCTACAGCCAGCAGATTTGGAATGCATGCGTCGAATACGGTCTTCCTTTGGTCTACGCATCATCGGCCGCAACTTATGGGGGCGGAGAACATGGATACCGGGATGATCATGCTTGTGTGGAACATTTGCAACCGCTCAATCCCTATGGCCTTTCAAAAAACAACTTCGACCGATGGGCGCTCGCTCAGGCGGAAGGCGGGAACGCCCCGTATTTTTGGGCAGGGCTCAAGTTTTTCAATGTCTTCGGCCCCAACGAATTTCACAAAGGGCGCATGGCCAGTGTTGTGTTCCACACGTTCAATCAGGTAAAAGCGACAGGTGCCATGAAGCTATTTCGTTCTCACCGAGCGGATTATGTTGACGGAGGGCAAACCCGGGATTTTGTTTACGTCAAGGATTTGGTCGATGTATGCCTCTTTTTAATGCACCACCGCCGTCCATCTTCCAACGGTCTTTATAACCTGGGTACAGGAGAAGCACGAACCTTTTTGGATTTGGCAAAAGCCACTTTTGCCGCGATGGACAAAAAACCTGAAATCTCCTTCATTGATACCCCGGAGGACATCCGGGATACTTACCAGTACTTCACGGAAGCTGATATGTCCAAACTTCGGAGCATTGGCTACGATCTACCCTTCAGAACATTGGAGGATGCCATTCTGGACTACGTGAAAAACCACCTTGTCCCTGGTTTGCATTGGAAAGCTCCTAGGACTTAAAAGGAAGCTAGCTCATCCGTTTGTCCCATTCCAACAACTTCTCCTTGACCGCCCGGAGCCTGGCCAAGAGGGCAGCTGTATCCACGGACTCTGGGGACTCTGTTTCGGCCATTGCCGAAGCAACATCTTTTCTTTTCTTCATGGCCTTGCGCGCGCCGTCAATGGTATACCCTTGGTCCTTGACGAGCCAAGCGATCTGCTGGATGATCTCCCGGTCGGAGTCGGTATAAAAGCGTTTTCCGCGTGCATTTGTGCGCGGCTTGAGAATTGAAAATTCCTTCTCCCAATACCTGAGCTGTGAAGCATTCAAACCCAAAGCTTCGGCCACTTCCGTGATCGAGAAATACCGTTTTTCAATGGGCTTGTTCAAAGGCATGTCAAAAAAGCTAATGCGTTTGACGGGAAAGATAAGTGAGAAAACAGTAAACCAGTCACAATGAATGACCTAACTCTAGAATTATCCTTTCATCTCAATCAAAGGACTGATTCGAGCTGGCAGATTTCAGGAGCATTTCTTCGTACTGGGCAGGAGATAAGTCATTGAAATAATACTGCGCAGGATTCACCTTTCGCCCATCCTTGTGAACTTCATAGTGTAAGTGCGGCGCTACCGAGGTTCCAGTCGACCCCACCAGTCCAATGACATCTCCGCGTTTGACTTTTTGACCCTTCCGAATCTTAATTTCACTCATGTGAGCATACAACGTCTCGTACCCAAATCCGTGGCGAATGATGACGTGACGACCGAAACCATTCCATGTGCGTTTTGCCATGATAACCTCGCCATCACCTGTTGCGAAAATTTCAGTGCCCGTTGGAGCTGAAAAATCCATTCCGTAATGCATTTTTCGCACTTTGTAAATTGGATGAATACGGTATCCATATCCACTTGCCATACGCCTTAAGTCTTCGTTTCTGACGGGTTGGATGGCTGGAATGGACTTGAGCAATTCCGTTTGGTTCTTGGCCAATTCCAAGACGGATTCAAATGAACGGCTTTGGGATACGAGCCTTCGTTGCAATTCAGCCAAACGCTCTTCTGAAGAAATAACAGCTTCGGAGTGATCAAAACCACGCAAGGATCTTGCACGATCTGAGCCACCAATTCCCGGATTCCGCAAATGACTGGGGAATGATTCTACGCCAAAAATCGACCTGTATATCGCGTCGTCCCGCTCTGAAATGTCCTCAAGCACAACGGACATACTCACCATTTCTTGATCAATTTTGGCCAGTCGTTCTTCTAAAAATGCAATTTCACGTCGCTGGGATCGATCGGTTGGACTTTCAAAATAGGAGTCAAATACATACACACTTCCGCCGGAAATAATACAAAATACGGCGATTCGCTTCACCGCAAAAAACACGTAATCCCTTAGATTAAAAGGGATCTCTTCCATCCTCAACGTACCCTCGTCGTATCGAAGTTTATGAAAACGTTTTGCCATTGCAATGCAAATGTGCAATTTTAATGCTCATGTCCCGCGGGATTGCTTGGTGTTTTGTAGATTTTTGCAGAGAATAGCTTCGAAGTCATCGCCGCAAAACACTTGCACCCCATGGAATCCAAATTGATTCGCCAACGTTTCCTTGAATTTTATGCATCGAAACGCCATGAAATTGTGCCGTCAGCTCCCATGGTCATCAAAGACGACCCTACGCTGATGTTCAACAACGCCGGAATGAATCCATTCAAGGATTTATTCTTAGGCAACAGTCCGATCGTCCATCCGCGCATTGCAGACACCCAAAAATGTCTTCGCGTGAGCGGAAAGCACAATGACCTCGAAGAAGTTGGGGTCGACACGTATCATCACACGATGTTTGAGATGTTGGGCAATTGGTCCTTCGGAGATTACTTTAAGCAGGAGGCCATTGATTGGGCGTGGGAATTGTTGACCAAAGTCTACCAACTTGAACCGGACAATCTTTACGTCACTGTTTTTGAAGGAGACAAGGCAGACAACTTAGAGGCAGATTCGGAAGCGGCACAAATTTGGTCTCAATGGGTGCCAAAAGACCGGATTTTGTTGGCTTCAAAAAAGGACAACTTCTGGGAAATGGGCGAAACCGGACCCTGCGGACCTTGTTCTGAAATTCACGTTGACTTGCGCGATGCAGAAGAAAAAGCGAAGGTTCCAGGCAAAGACCTGGTCAATGCGGACCACCCTCAAGTCGTCGAAATCTGGAACCTGGTCTTCATGCAATTCAACCGAATGGCCGACGGTTCCCTTGTTCCCCTGCCCCACAAGCACATTGATACCGGAATGGGCTTCGAACGACTGGCTATGGCGCTCCAAGGCAAAAAGTCCAATTACGACACAGACGTCTTCCGCCCGTTGTTGGACCAGGTGGCTGAACTCAGCGGAAAAACGTATGGCCGAAGTGATTCGAAGGCTGACATCGCATTCCGCGTCATTTCAGATCACATTCGGGCCGTTGCTTTCAGCATCGCTGATGGACAATTGCCATCGAATACAGGTTCGGGGTATGTCATTCGAAGGATTCTTCGGCGAGCAATCCGCTACGGCTATTCCTTTCTCGACCTGCAAGAACCTTTTATGAACGAATTGGTTTCGACGCTTGCCAATCAAATGGGATCGGCTTTTCCAGAATTAATCGCGCAGCGGGCCTTAATCCAGCGTGTGATCCAAGAAGAAGAGGAATCATTTCTCCGCACCTTGTCCAAAGGAATCGAACGCCTCGAATCGCGATTGACGGAGTACAAGGACACAAAACAACTGCCTGGAGATGTTGTGTTTGAACTTTACGACACATTTGGCTTTCCCCTTGACTTAACCGCTCTAATGGCCGGAGAGCGCGGTGTCTCCATCGACGAAGCTGGCTTTGAAGCGGCCATGGAGCAGACCAAGGCACGGAGCAGAGCCGCTGGAAAACTAAGCGCTGATGACTGGGTCCAGGTGCATGCGGAACAAGAGAGCACGTTTGTTGGCTACGACTCACTGGAGTCTCCCTGCCGCATACTTCGCTACCGAGAAGTCGAATCCAAAAACAAAAAATTCTACCAGTTTGTCCTGGATAGCACCCCTTTTTATCCTGAAGGAGGCGGTCAAGTAGGAGACGCTGGAACGTTGACACCATTGGGTTCAACAGGCGACAAGAATGCCAAACCTCTGGCCATTTTTGACACCAAAAAAGAAAACAACCTTGTCGTTCATTTCAGCAGCGAATTGCCGAGCGACGTGCAGGCCTCATTCCAGGCCAAAGTCACCTCAGATCGCAGAGCAAACACACAACGAAACCACACGGCTACTCACCTGCTGCACGAGGCACTTCGGACCATACTGGGAACCCATGTAGAACAAAAAGGCTCATTGGTCAAAGCAGATGCTTTGCGGTTTGATTTCTCTCATTTCTCAAAGTTATCTGCGGAGGAGTTACAGCTGGTGGAGGCGCAAGTGAACCAGAAGATTCTGGCCAACCATCCTTTGGTCGAACACCGAGGCATAAGCATGGACGAGGCCAAAGCAAGCGGAGCCATGATGCTGTTTGGTGAAAAGTACGGTGACGAGGTGCGAATGATCGAATTTGACTCGTCCAAAGAGCTCTGCGGAGGCACGCATGCTCCGGCGACGGGATCATTGGGGCTCTTTCGTATCACTCAAGAAACCGCTGTAGCATCTGGAATTCGGAGAATTGAAGCGATCACAGGTGGCCATGCCATCGGAGCGAGCGACGCCGATCGTAAAACGCTGGATCAGATCAAATCCTTGCTCAAGTCCCCGGCTGACATAAGCAAAGCCCTCGAGGATGTCTTGATAAAGCATGCCGCTCTTCAGAAAGAAATGGAGGCCGTGAAGCACAAAGAAGCTGCTGCAGCTAAATCCGACTTGGCGCAAAACTTGGCTGTCATAAATGGCATCAGCACATTCATCGGTGAACTGCCTTTGGATACCGCCGCCATCAAAGACATCGCCTTCCAATTGAAGAAGGAACACGCCCCATTCTTCGGGGTCTTTGCCACACGAGCTGGAGGAAAACCAACCCTTACCGTCGCCGTTAGCGACGATTTGGTGTCATCCGGTAAAATGAACGCTGGAGCGCTCGTTAGGGAATTGGCTCAACACATCAAAGGGGGAGGCGGAGGTCAACCATTTTTCGCAACGGCTGGTGGAAAGGATGCTACTGGAATCGAAAAAGCGCTTGAGGCAGCTAAGAAGTTAATCGTCTAGCCCCATTTTGATGGTCTAGGTTGTGCATCATAAGAAAAGTACCACCAATACAAAAGCGCCTTTGCGGCGCTTTTGTATTGGAATCATGGAACAGTTCGACCTTCAGGCCAAACGTCAGTCCTTGATTTAAAATTTATGCGGCTTGAAAGTTGGAGACGTGCTTTTTGTCCTGTCCGTACACCGGACCTTGGTACTCCTCTTGATAAGCCAAGCTCAGATTTAACACGTAGAAAACATTGAAAACAGTGGCTAAAACATAATCAGTGTAAGTCCGCTTCCCGAATGCTTGGGCCAACTCAATGACCGTGCGCAAGAAAAAATAGAGATTGAATCCAGGGATCAGGAAGAGCAAAGCATGATGGTCCGGTCTTCCCAGAATCCTCATCGCTACAACCACATTGTAACCTGGAATTAGAGCCGCCCAAACCGGCTGATCACATTTGATAAAAAGCTTAGCATTTGCTCCCAAAGCAATGATGCTAAGGAATGTAACTGCTGATGCCATTGCACCGCTCATTTCGAGTCCCAAAACCGAGTAATCTGCCATGGTGGTCACGTTGTGTTCACAAGAAAGACGTGTCCTTAGGACATAGGTTGCCTCACAACACCAACATATTGAACGGTTTATGGCCTCTAATCCTTCTCAACGGTTAATCCTCCAAATCGACTGACCACCGCATCATCGATGGCTTCTCCTTTCGGTGTGAGGATCACCAACCGTTCGACAACATTGCGCAGTTCGCGAATGTTCCCTGTCCAATTAGCTGATTTCAAGGATTCCATTGCCTGTGAAGTCACATCCATTTGAACTTTGCCATGTTGGTCGCAAATGATTTTTAAAAAATGCTCCACCAATAATGGAATATCGCCTCGGCGGTCATTCAAAGAAGGAACGTGCACGGGGATGACAGCCAACCGGTGAAACAAGTCTTCACGGAAATTTCCACCGACAATTTCATCCCGCAAGTTTTTGTTCGTCGCCGCTACAATCCGCACATTGACTTCAATTTCTTTTTCTCCTCCGACGCGAGAAATCCGACTTTCTTGCAAAGCCCGGAGCACCTTTGCTTGAGCAGATGCGCTCATGTCACCCACCTCATCGAGAAACAATGTACCTCCTTCTGCCTGTTCGAATTTTCCTTTCCGCTGTTTGACCGCACTCGTGAACGCACCCTTTTCGTGACCAAACAACTCACTTTCAATCAACTCGGAGGGGATGGCCGCACAGTTCACTTCGATAAAAGGCTGATCGTGCCGTGCACTGAGCTCGTGCAACTGTCGAGCGACCAATTCTTTCCCTGTTCCATTCGCACCTGTGATCAGCACCCGCGCATCCGACGGAGCCACGGTACAAATCATCTGCACGATGTCCCTGATCTCATCCGATTCACCAACAATGGCTGTAGATCGCTCAGAATGTACCTGACGGGAGAGTCGTTCTGTTTCTTTTTCGAGGAAACCTTGATCCAATGCATGACGCACCGTGAGTAGGATTCGATTCAGATCAAGCGGTTTCTGAATGAAGTCAAAAGCCCCTTGTTTGATCGCTTGTACGGCTGTCTCAACTGTTCCATGTCCGCTGATCATGATGATCCGAGACTGCCCTCCCTTGTCTACCAAAGTCTCCAGCACTTCAAGCCCATCCATTTTGGGCATCTTGATGTCGCAGAAAATCACATCAAAGGCAAACTTACTCGCGAGTTTCACTCCTTCTGCTCCATCCTCTGCCTCGGAGACAAGGAAATTCTCGTACTCCAAAATTTCACGTAAACTGGTCCGGATAGGAGCTTCATCGTCGACAATGAGGATTTTGGGAGATGGCTTCGTGACTTTCATTTTCTGCGGGCTTATTCTTGGGACATCGGGTTGCAAAGATGTTGCCAAATTTCATTCATCACACCTTCTCGCATGGCAAAGGGGGAGCGAATAAGGCGTGCATCAGCAGGCAACAGACGCCAAATGTGATTCACGAGCATGCTCGATAAGGGGATCATCCGAGCACGATCAGGCGCCATGCCCTGGAGTTTCAATCGTCCTTGAACAGGCGTTTCAATTAATCGTTCGTGCAGAACCTTCCAAGCGGTTGATTCAATGGTTTGAATTTGGGTGGGATCTTTGGCCAAGTTGCGGGGGACGGGTCCATTGATCATTTCTGAAAATGTATCAAAGGAGCCACTGCTTCCCACCAGCGCAACGGGCGGGTGGGAAGCAATCATCTTTCGCACAGGAGCCATTGCATCTTCGAGGAATTCGCGGTAACGCTCTTCACCAGCTGAAGTCAAGGGGTCTTCTGGTTTGCCAAATTCTGCCAGGCGAGCGACGCCGACATTCAAGCTCACCAAGTCCTCCACAATCCAATGACCATCGGCCTTGCGCTTCGTTAGAATGAACTCCACACTTCCCCCGCCAATATCCATCACCAATGCGGGCGATTCTGATGCTGACAACGTTAATGCAACGCCCTCGTTAATCCACCTTGCTTCCTGCTCTCCGTCGATAATTTCGAGGTTCCAATTGAGCAATTTGCGCACGCTGCGAGCAAATACATCGCCGTTCATTGCATCCCGCAAGGCACTGGTTCCCACTACACGCACCTCTTGAACCCCATAATTTACCGCTGCTTGATGCAGTACCCGCAATGCATCCAATCCACGAGCAAATCGATCTGGTACGATGATTCGACTTTGGAACCCGCCTTGGCCCAAAAACACAGGACGCCTTAAGATGAATTTTGACTCCCAACCCAGTGGGCTCACATCGGCAATCAACATGGAAAACATGTTGGTTCCACAATCCACTACAGCTGTTCGAATTGCGGGTGCTTCTGCACTTTTTGGACTGTCCTTCATAGCATCAATCATGCCGCATCCAACGTCCCAACTCCTTGAAGGTGATTTTCTTTCCGTGCATTAAAATTCCTGTTCGAAAGATCCGAGCGGACAGGCGCACGAATACATACGCCGTGAGCACTACACCCAGGAAGGACCCTATTAATTCCCACCACTCCACACCCAACGGCAAGCGAATCAGCATCAGAATGGGGGCGGTAAGTGGAATGTAAGAACCAATAATAGCGACTTGGCCTTCTGGGTTTTCTATCGCCATTGCCGCGACGATGTACGAGGCAACCAAAGGCAGCATCGCCGGAATCATGAGGTACTGAGCATCCGATTCCTGATCAATCGCAGAGCCGATAGCCGCAAAGATGGAAGCGTACATGAAGAATCCCGCAACGAAGTAAAGCAACGACGCTCCGATCATCAACGGCCAATTGACATCCAATAGAAAACCCAGTGTCGAGTTCGATGCCATCCACGTCTCTAAATCCAAGTCCAGACCTTCATTGGACGAGGCTGTTAGCATTCCTGAGGCCTCAAGAGATATACCTCCGAGCTTGAACACCACAAAACCCAACAAGGTCAGCGCTACCACTTGGGTCACACCTACCAGCCCAATGCCAATGATCTTGCCTGCCATCAGTTCAATCGGCTTCACCACACTGATGACCACTTCCACAATTCGATTGGCCTTTTCCTCGATGACTCCCCGCATCACATGCATCCCATAATTCACGATCTGCACGAACATGAAGAAACTAAAAATGAAGCCAATTAACGAGCGTCCCGTGGCGTTCCCATCCTTGGTTACCACGTCCTCTCCCACCATTCGAATGGTGGTCTTCAGTCGCTTATATGCTTCGTAATTAAGCGTCAACTCCTCTTTGACCTTGAAGCGTTCAATGGCAGAAGAAAGGTCACCTTCAACAACCTTTTCTGTGCTCACAGCCGGCGACTTATCATACAGGTATTTTGCCGTCTGATGCTGAAGAATTCCATCATCAAAAAGCACCATTAGGGTATAATCTGACTCCAGAAACTCCGCATCTGAGAGGGCGACATCCGTAAATCGGTACTCCAAATGACTCCGCTCTGGAAAGCAATCAGGACAAGCGGGAACCCAAGCCTCGCGTACATCGTCCCAATAGCTAATCATTCCCGACAAATCCACCACCAACACCTTGTTTTGCTCGATTTCCACTTGCTCCATCCACACCCCTAACCCCACCAATCCTGCCATGAGAAGGGGGACCAGTAGCGTCCCAAGAATGAAGGCTCGGCGCCTCACTCGGGTGTACCATTCACGGAAAATAATCAACCTCAATCGACTCATGACTTGTCCTTTAGTTGGTGATCAACAGCTTGGATAAAAATCTCCCGCATTCCAGGCTGCCAAGGAGCGCATGAAGTGAGTTGCACATGCCTGGAGATCCAATGCAACCATTCAGCTTGGTCCGT
>JGI20158J14315_10000846_pt1 | contig 23150 bp, 26 predicted proteins | sample COG_08_FD_14315 | JGI IMG/M metagenome (IMG submission 14315)
TAGCTTACCAATGACAGTCGAACGCTTCATGAAGTTATCAAACAATGTTAACAAAAGGGAATGCCTTGATGCACTTAAGAAATCTGGTGTTCCTGATATTTTCAAAAGTCAGGTATCACAGCTCTCAGGCGGCCAATTCCAACGCGTTCTCCTGGCGCGAGCAATTATAAACAAACCAGATATTTTGTTGTTGGATGAAGCGACACAGGGACTTGATCAGCCAGGCTCAGCATTGTTCTACAAGCAAATTGAAGAAGTTAGGCGAGATACAAACTGCGCAGTACTAATGATCAGTCATGACCTTCACGTAGTCATGAGTACTTCAGATCGAGTAATTTGCCTTAATGGACATGTTTGCTGCTCAGGTACTCCTGCAAATGTTGCCTCTGACCCAGAATATAAGGCTATGTTTGGCGCAGGAACTGCCGGAACGTTGGCGCTATATCAGCACCACCACGATCATGATCATGATCACTCCCATGAGGAGGTAGAACACAGTGTTTGATGATTTCATGACTAGGGCAGTGCTGGCTGGCATTGGTGTGGCATTAGCGGCGGCACCGCTTGGCTGTTTTGTAGTTTGGCGGCGAATGGCATATTTCGGCGAGGCCACTGCCCACGCAGCAATTTTGGGAGTTGCCATATCTCTCATGTTGCAAATTTCAGTTTTTGCTGGCGCACTATTAATCGCACTTCTCATGGCTTGGATTGTGACACTTCTATCAGGGAAAAATTATGCAGTAGACACACTGCTAGGTGTTTTAGCCCACTCATCACTAGCATTTGGGCTCGTATTTGTTTCATTTCTTTCAGGTATCAGAATCGACCTCATGGCATATTTATTTGGAGATATATTAGCTGTATCACAAAATGACCTTGCAATAATTTGGATTGGAGTAATTCTTGTACTCCTACTGATGTACTGGAGATGGTCACCCCTTTTGATGAGCACTTTAAATGAAGAAATGGCTTACGCCAGTGGGCTAAATCCAAAACGCGATAAGATCATACTCACACTATCTCTAGCCATAACAGTTGCAGTTGCCATTAAAGTTGTGGGTGTTTTATTGATAGTTGCAATGCTTATTATTCCTGCTGCGACTGCAAGAATTTTTGCGCGCACTCCAGAAGCGATGGCAATAATCGCAGCATTAATTGGCAGTTTATCTGCATTTGGCGGCCTTGAGGCAGCGTATATCTTTGATACACCTGCTGGCCCAACTATAGTATGTGCCGCAGCAATATCGTTTGCTACATTTAATATTGTTGGATATTTATATAAAAAAATTAGCTGAAGTAGTTATANAANATNACTNAATATTTTAATTCCACCCTTGATACTGAGGCAATTCATCAGAAATGTCATAATAATCNCCCTTATCTGCAACAAAGATATGCATACCAGTTTTNAGGTTTGTTTNTCCATCAAGCGTTCCTGATCCAACATATATCTTATCCTCATTGTTNAACTTAAAGAAAAGTGAGGAACCACATTCTTTGCAAAAACCTCTTTTTGCTTCTTCTGATGATGAATACCANTTCAAGCCACTGTCCTTAAGCAAATTGAATTTTTCAATTTCAATTTCAGTTACTGACCAATAATGTCCACTTGTTTTACGGCATTGACTACAATGACATGCAATCGAAGGNTTAAGTGTTCCGTCCAGTTCAAATATAACTGATTTGCATTCACATGAACCCTTTACCATATCTGTATCCTTTTAATTATAACGGTTCATTATAGCACAATAAAATTAGCTACACTTCTAAAAAAGATAACAGGCGACGTCAGCAGGACTTGAACCTGCAGCCCCTGCTTTAAAGGTAGGGTTTTAATTTGCAATAATACTTATTGATATAGGTATATGCTGACCTACGTGATATCTATTATATGTATACGATGATCCCATTACATCGCCCCATTCATAATCAATTTTATAATTTTTTATTGTTTTTATTGTCTCAGGAATTTGAACTATTTCACAATTTCTTACTGGCTCGTAACCAATGATGGAAGTTTTTGTATTACTTTTGTCTGCAGCAATAATACCACCCAATACTGCGCCTACCACAGCACCCTTATCTTTTCCTGTGGCACCTTTTCCTAATAAACTTCCCAGTAGCATACCTGTAAATACATCCCCACCAGCAGTACCCCTACTTGTAGTATTGCCATAAATTGGCGTATCTACCGTGTAGCAAGATTTTTCTTTTTTGTAGCTTTTAGAATAAGTATAATTTGGTGTTATTTTTGTTATTGTTGCGTAAGTTTCTGCATTAGCAGTAACTGGGAAATATGCTGTTAAACAAATAAGTAATCCGATTCTCATCATAATGTTTCTCCATCGTTTTGAATGTTTAACTTTTATAAATTCAAAACCTCAAGTTATTCAAAAACATTGCTTTGTTATTGAATAACATTCGGGTTAATGTGATTATTGAAATGAATTTAAAAGGATAAATTATGCTTTTTAAACTAATAAAGATTTCATTAGCATTATGCTTTGCAACTTTTTTTTCTGCTGCTTATGCAAATGAATGTTTTGTGTTATACAAAGCAAAAAAAGATAATCCACTAAAACTACACTTGGGATTAATACAAATAAACGGTCAATGCTCGGACCATGATGTTGAAGGTATAACTAGCAAGCGATTAAGTTCAACTGGCTGGAAGTTACTTCAAATTGTTACAGCTAGTGGCAACATTGACACAAAAAAAATGGAGAGCGATTTAGGTGATTACTTTCTTAAATATTAAGCGTGATAACTTATTCTTAACTATAATTATTATTGGTCTAGTTTTAACATTTATTGCATTTGGTTTGTTATATTTTACAGTTCCTGATCCACAAATTTTTAACAAAAAAGTTGAGGGTATATTTATTGAAAATGATTTTACCAAACAAACAGAAATAAAACTTTTAGAAGTCTTAGCCCAATCGGGCAGTTTATTTGAAAATTCTGTTGCACTTTATTCAAAAATTATTTTCACATTATTTTTTGTTATACTTACTGTGATGATGATTTGTGTCGCCTTAATTTTTTCAAATATAGAATTACGTAAACAATTTGATTTATTACAAGAAAGTTCATTCAATGCACAATCTATTGAATTATTACGTTCAGAAAATTCTGTACAAATTAATGGAGATTGGTTTCAATTAACCTCAAGTAATATCGAAACACTGAGTGTATTATTAGAATGTGGGCTTGATGATGAGTATATTACAGGGGCAGCACTGGAGAGTATCCTTAGTGGAAAAAATGAGATTGACTGTGATGACAATGCGGGTGCAATGCGAATAAAACGCCTTCGAGATAATCTTGGAGGACAAATTATAGCTTCAAAGTTTATTAAGCATGTTCCATCTAAAGGTTACCAAGTCACTAGTTCTAAAGATAATATAAAATTAGGGTAATCAGATTTCTTATTCATTATATAAATACTAAAATATATTTTATATTTTTTATGGAAGACAACTAGAAGCTAAATTTTTTATCTTTGAAATAAATATATTAAGCAACATTAGGCTATTGGTTTCGGCTTATTATTTAGAAAAAATTGAGGAATTAAAATATGTTTAAAAAACTTACTTTTATAATGATTATTTTAACTACTTGGGGGGGAGCTGTCTCAGCTCAGAGTATATATGCTGACATAGCTTCAGAAATGGCTAAGGAGGGCATTAATCAAGCTGAAGCTAAATTAAATCAACTTCCTGACATGCTCGAAGAAGGGCTAGACATAGCTACAAGTGAGAGAGAATTTGAAAGTAATGAATTTTGTCTAGGTAATGTGCAGGCACTTGTAAATATGGGCGCTATTACGGCAAATATAATGCCATTCACTAAAGTATGGACTTATGAAGACAATAGAGGCCCTGTTGGTAAATTACGAATTATGCTGAATGGGAAAAAAATACATATCGAAGTATACTGTTCTGGAAGTATTTTAAAGAGCCGCGAGCTAGCCTGGGGCAATGGAAGTAAAGTTCCACAAGAAATTAGCATGACATCTTTAAGTGCTTTACTTGGTGTTGGATTGAACTTTGAACTACAAGGTATTTTTGATGAAGCAAAATCAGAATAAATTATTTTTTAAACATCCAAAATACCTAACATGATTTTAAATGGCGACCCCAGCAGGACTCGAACCTGCAACCCCCTGCTTAGAAGGCAGGTGCTCTATCCAGTTGAGCTATGGAGTCGTTAAGATCCTCTTAAATCGAGAGAACAAATAGGGCAAGCTCAATGTGTCCAAGTTTCTTTTCGATTTGTAGCAAAGTTATCACCATAACCACCATTTCGGATTACATGTTTACGCTCTTTTGGCTCTTGAAGAGTATATGTGATTCCTTTTTGAGCGGCGTAAGCGATTGCTTCATCTTTTGTTTCAAAAGATAACTTCACCTGACTATCCATATCACCAGAACCTGTCCAACCCATCAATGGGTCGATATTCCTCACTTCACTTTGTGAAAATTCTAGTACCCATTTCTTTGTTTTACCTTGACCGGACTGCATGGCGTTGCGAGTTGGTTGATAGATGCGTGCTGACATTTGGAACTCCGTTTTAACATGCTTCTTATTGCTATTTTTACAGATAAACTCAAGTCCTTATGAAGCGGCAATTCGTATCACAACTCCTTACAGCACTTGTCCCTGAGTGTAAGCATATGCAAAATTAAATAAAATATAACGAATCGTATTAATGTCAGAACCATCTCTATTAAATAAAGCACCTGAAGTCGCCTCTCGCAAAAAACTTGAAGGTGGGCAGAAGTTTGTTTTGAACAGCCCCTTTGAACCTGCTGGCGATCAACCAGCTGCAATCAGTGAACTTGTTCAGGGATTATCTGATGGTGAACAAAATCAAGTTTTATTGGGTGCTACTGGGACTGGCAAAACCTTTACAATGGCTAAAATCATTGAGCAGACACAGCGCCCAGCAATAATATTAGCCCCAAACAAAACACTCGCGGCACAATTATTTGGTGAATTCAAAAACTTCTTTCCAGACAATTCAGTTCAGTACTTTGTAAGTTTCTATGATTACTATCAGCCTGAAGCATATGTTGCTCGATCCGACACCTACATTGAGAAAGAAAGCCAAATAAACGAACAGATAGACCGGATGCGCCACGCTGCAACTCGCTCACTTTTAGAGCGTGATGATGTAATAATTGTGGCATCTGTATCCTGTATCTACGGAATTGGATCTGTAGAAACATATGGAGCAATGACCCAGGATCTAATTTCTGGGAATGAATATAGCCAACGGCAGGTAATGGCAGATCTTGTTGCGCAGCAATACAAACGCAATGACACAGGCTTTGCACGTGGATCTTTTAGGGTAAGAGGTGACACACTAGAAATTTGGCCTGCCCACCTTGATGACAGAGGTTGGAGGTTATCATTTTTTGGCGACGAATTAGAAGCTATACAAGAATTTGATACGCTCACTGGAGAAAAGACTGCTCTACTAGAGACAGTGCGCGTTTATGCCAACTCTCACTATGTCACTCCCAGACCGACAATGCAGCAAGCAATGAAAGGCATAAAGGCAGAGTTAGTCACACGATTGAAACAACTTAATGACGAGGGGAAGCTATTAGAGGCACAACGCTTAGAACAACGCACCAATTTTGACTTGGAGATGCTTGAAGCAACAGGCGTATGCAATGGTATTGAAAATTACTCACGATACCTCACAGGACGTGCCCCCGGAGAACCACCACCTACTCTTTTTGAATACATTCCCGATAACGCAATAGTCTTTGCTGACGAAAGTCACGTTGGAGTTCCACAAATTGGTGGAATGTATAGAGGCGACTACCGCAGAAAAGTTACACTCTCTGAACATGGCTTTCGATTGCCATCTTGTACAGACAATCGCCCACTCAAATTTGAAGAGTGGGATGCAATGCGACCACAATCAGTATTTGTTTCTGCAACTCCACAAAAGTGGGAATTAGAACAATCAGGCGGTATATTTGCCGAACAAATTATCAGACCGACTGGATTATTAGACCCACCCATAGAAATTAGGCCAGTAGACACTCAGGTAGATGACTTACTCTCAGAAATAAGAATAGTAATTGAACAGGGTAATAGAGTTCTTGTTACAACATTAACAAAACGTATGTCTGAAGACTTAACAGAATATCTTCACGAACAGGGCATCAGGGTGCGATATATGCACTCAGATATCGATACTCTTGAACGAATTGAAATTTTACGGGACCTTCGTCTCGGTGCTTTTGACGTCTTAATTGGTATTAACTTACTCAGAGAAGGTTTAGACATCCCCGAATGTTCACTTGTAGCCATTCTTGATGCAGATAAAGAGGGCTTTCTAAGATCTGAAACTTCTTTAGTTCAAACTATTGGACGTGCTGCAAGAAACTCTGATGGNAGAGTTATAATGTATGCCGACAAAGTCACTGGNTCAATGGAACGTGCAATTGGAGAGACTAACAGGCGACGTGATCGNCAAATACAATATAACTTAAAGCATTCAATTACCCCTGAAACTATCAAGAAAAATGTAGAAGATATAATGGGTGGCACATTTGATGGAGACACAGATGAAAGCCGTATAACCGCAAAAATTGATAAAAAGCCACTCGTGGGCGCCAACTTACAAGCTCATTTGGATAGCTTAAGAAAAGACATGATCAAGGCCGCTGAAAATCTAGAATTTGAAGAAGCAGCACGTATTCGTGATGAGGTTAGAAGATTAGAAGCAGTTGAGCTAGCAATTGCCGATGACCCACTTGCAAGACAATCAGCAGTCGAACAAGCTGTTGAGAAAGCCGTCAAAGGTGGTGGCCGCAGCACTGCAGGTAGGGGTGGAACAAGAGCGTGGAGAGGTAAAAGCAGTCCTAAATTTTAAATTTAAATTGCCATTATCTCTGTTCTGAGAAACTCAACGCCTGCTATTTTCCAGTTATTTTCTAAAAATATTAACCTATAACGCAGCAAGTGTAAGTCACCTGACAAATCTTCGATTAAAACATTTTGAAATGCTACAGAATTATTACTCTTGGTTTCTTTAAAAGTCAGGTTTTTTTGCCTAAAAACCATCGGATAACCTTGACGCACCATTGATCCAAATCGAATGTAGTTTCCAAATATACTCTTTATAGAAGGCGAGGCAAATTGGAACGCGGCTTTCATGTCATCTTTACTAAAGGCCTCTATCTGACTTCTTATAACCTTTTGATAATCAGTCTCATTTGATGAAGCCGGAATACCAAAAGTAATTAGGATTAATATTGTTGCGAACAAATTTTTCATAATTTTTACTTAGTTTTTTTATAAAATACGTCAAATTTATATATATAACTGGTTGAATATGAACCTAAGACTTGTAAATTTAGAAAAATTTAGTAGTTGTATTAAAAGACTTTTATAAAGGAAATACCGTGTTATTTAATTTGATTGTAGGGCTGATTGCGGGTTTTGCTACGCGTTATTTCGAGAATTTTCTTAATACAATTCTTACAGGAAAATATAAAATGTCCAAACCTGATCTGCATATTTTAGCATTTGCCGTACTGCTAATGGGTGCATCAGTTTTAATAAGTGTAGGGGGCAGTGATGGTTTGCCATTTGCGCTTATATTTGGCGCAAGCATTTCTTATTTCTACAAATACCTATGGAATATTGGTAAAGATCAATACAATGCTTTCAAAGGTGAAGCAGATGATGATGCATCTGATGAAGCTAAATAATTAATTATTATATTCAGTGTAGCTGTTTAAATGCAATCTAACCCAACATTAAGACAATCTACCGCTACATGGTGTAAAATTGGATTACTTTCATTTGGTGGACCAGCAGCACAAATAGCTTTAATGCATCGTGAAATTGTTGAAAACAAAAAATGGCTCTCTGAAGATCAATTTTTGAATGCGCTTAATTTTTGTATGCTGCTTCCGGGTCCAGAGGCAATGCAATTGGCTACTTACTCTGGTTGGCGCATTAATGGAACATTAGGTGGATTAATTGCTGGACTTTTGTTTGTTTTACCTGGTGCTTTCTTAATTACATTATTAGCAGTTATTTATGCATTCTTTGGTGACATACCACTCATAAACTCATTATTTTTAGGGGTTAAGGCAACCGTCGTTGTCATTGTTATCCAAGCACTGCTAAAAGTTTCAAAAAAAGCCCTAAAAACTCATTACCATACTTCAATTGCTGTAACTGCCTTTATAAGTATATTTTTCTTCAATTTACCGTACCCATTCATTATTTTTGTATCTGCTTTTTTTGGATACTTAATGTTACCAAATAAAATTAATGTTAAACAAGTTCAGCAATCGCAACCTTTGACTAAGACATTAAAAACAATACTTGCTTGGTTGGTAGTTTGGTGGATACCTATTCTCCTTGTTTATCTAATTTCAGACCAAAAAATACTCACTGAAATCACAATTTTTTTCTCCAAGCTAGCTGTAGTGACATTTGGTGGAGCCTATGCAGTTCTTAGCTACATGGCTCAAGATGTTGTCATAACAAAGGACTGGTTGACAGCTGGTCAAATGATGGATGGATTAGGCCTCGCTGAAACGACACCTGGTCCATTAATATTGGTCACAGAATTTGTTGGCTTTCTTGCAGCCTTCCAAGAGGGTGGAATAAAATTAGCACTAATAGCTGGCTTTTTAACTTTATGGGTGACTTTTATACCATGTTTTTTATGGATATTTGCAGGCGCACCATACATTGATTGGATAAGTTCACAGCCGCGATTACATGGTGCATTGTCTGCTATTACTGCAGCAGTAGTAGGTGTAATACTTAACCTTTCTATCTGGTTCATGCTCCATGTATTTTTTGAAAAAATTTCTGATGTTCAGTTTGGCCCTATAAATCTACTCTGGCCAAACTTTAGCTATATAAATGTACCTGCAATATTTTTAACATCAATATCCATCTGGCTCATTATAAAATTAAAATGGAATATTGCGTCAGTTTTATTAATAAATGCTTCCTTAGCCTTGTTGCAAAGTTTAATTAATTAACATCATCCAAGCGTATGAATACATATTATTAGATTAATCAATAAGCTTACCATCCAAGCCATTATTGATGAGTTCTATTGTTTCATTCACGCCATAAAGTGAAATAAACCCACCAAATCTTGGCCCTTGAGAGGCCCCTAATAAAACTTCATAGATAGCTTGAAACCAATCACGCAAATTCTCAAATTTGTGATTTTTACCAACAGCAAAAACTAATGATTGCAAATCATCACCGTCCAAAAGTGAATAGTTTGTTAAATCAACTGGGTCTTTGCCCATGTCAAAATTCTTTTTATCAATCATACTTTTTGCAGTATCAATTGAAGCAAGACCAGCTGCTAAATCACTTAATGCAGCACGCTCCTGCTCAGATGGTGATCTAAATACCTTAGATGGCTTAACAAAGTCATGATAATAACGAACTGCAAATCCTGCTGCATTATCCATAACTGGATTTGTTTCAGGAGATGCCTCAGGTGCATATTTATTAATAAATCCCCACATAGCATCTTTAGTTTCAGCACTTGATACAGAGGCTAAATTAAGCAGCATTGCAAATGGTATAACCATATCTGAAACTGGAACTTTCCCTTTGTGAATATGATAGACGGGATTGTTAAGCTGTGCCTTAACATCTTGAGTATGGTAAGCACGAAGCTGCTGGTGATATTCATCAACTGCCTTTGGTATTACATCAAAGTGCATACGTTTAGCAGTTCCAGGCTTTTGATACATAAAATATGACAAACTTTCTGAGCTTGCATATGTCAGCCACTGATCAATAGAAACACCATTTCCTTTTGACTTTGAAATCTTTTCACCATTTTCATCTAGAAACAATTCATAGAAAAAATGTGAAGGGGCTGGAGCTCCTAAAATTCGGCAAATCTTGTCATAAATATGTGTATTTGTTGAATGGTCTTTGCCATACATTTCAAAATCAACATTTAATGCTGACCACCGCGCACCAAAATCTGGCTTCCATTGTAATTTAACATTTCCACCAGTCACACGTAAGGTTGTTTCAGCTCCATCTTCATCATCAAATGTAATAGTTCCATCTTCTTTATTTACTGATTTCATTGGCACATAGAGGACACGCCCAGTCTTTGGAGATATTGGTAAAAATATAGAATAACTTTTTTGACGCTCCTCACGTAAAGAAGCTAACATTACTTCCATAATTTCATCATATTTTTCAACAGCACGTAATAATACTTCATCAAAAGCACCAGAACGGTAATATTCTGTGGACGAATAAAAATCATATTCAAAACCAAAAGTATCTAAGAAACGGCATAACATTGCATTATTATGAGCCCCAAAGCTATCATGTGTACCAAATGGATCTGGAACATCTGTTAAAGGTCTTTGTAAAAAATCCTGCATCATTTCTTGATTAGGAACATTACCTGGCACTTTGCGCATACCATCAAGATCATCAGAAAATGAAACAAGCTTTTGTCGGCATACCACTTATTACTTCAAAAGCATGTTGGATCATTGCTGTACGAGCTACTTCACCAAATGTGCCAATATGAGGCAATCCAGAAGGACCATACCCAGTTTCGAAAAGAACATATCCTTTTTCTGGAAGCTTACCCTTTAATCTTTTTAATACTTTTCGCGCTTCATCAAACGGCCAAGCTTTAGATTTTAAAGCTTCTTCTTGCAAATTAGACATATTTTTTCCGATAAAATTGGTTATTCCATTACTCCCTATTGCTCCCAAGCCCGTTGGTCAATATTCTGTTAACAACAAAAATAAAGATTCCTAATGATACAAGATGAAACAACCCCATGGTCACCACAAGATGCACTCATAGCAATGATGGTAGCAATATCCGTATCTGACCAAAATATTAAGACATTAGAACTTCTTTCAATTGAAAGAACAGTTAATCATTTACCAATATTTGCAGACTACAATTTAGACCATTTAAAGATTGTATCTAATGCAGTCTTTGACTTGTTGGCTGATGAAGAAGGTTTAGATGCGCTATTTGGCTTAGTCACTGCAGCTTTACCTGAAAGACTTTATGAAACAGCATATGCATTATGCTGTGATTTAGCAGCTACAGATGGCCGCTTAAGAGAAGAAGAATTACGGTTTCTGCAAGAAACCCGTTATGTACTTAATATTTCTCGGTTAAATACTGCGGCCATTGAGCGTGGAGCAAGAGCCCGTCATATGGTGCTTTGACTACTTAGACCATTTACCTTTTGCTCTAATTTTTGATGAAGATTCATCATCCATTGGTCCGGTTAATAGACTCCAAGAGGGAGCTTCTTTGAAAGGTAAAGCGGTAGATGACCGAGCTGAAAGCCGACTTTCTCTAAATATTCTAGCTGCAGGTGAACAATTAGCAGCCAGCTGTTGATTTGGTCTAGCCATGACACCAACAGGAAGCATATGCATTATGTCTTGCCATCGATCCCACTTATGAAATTCTGCTAAATTGTCTGCACCCATCAACCAAACAAATCTTACACCTCTGTATTGGGACTTTAATGTCGTTAAGGTTTGAGCGGTGTAACGTGTTTTAAACACCCTCTCTAAATCTGTAACTATGACTTTAGGATGATTAACCAGCTTATTACAGGCAGATAATCGTCTGTCCAAATCGGCAGGTGCGTCTTTCTTTAAAGGATTTCCTGGACTAACCAACCACCAAATACGATCAAGACTGAATTCTTTTATTGCCCACTTGCTAATATGCATGTGCCCAGAATGAGGTGGATCAAACGACCCACCAAGCAAACCTATTCGCAACCCTTGTGTTGCTAGAGGCATACCACTTTTCATCTTTCCAACCTTTTTTGTGCTTGGTGTTCATCTTCAATTAATCCAATCTTCCAATATCCACTTATATAAATATCTTCGTTTGGTATTTGGGTTTCTTCTTTAAAAAATTTACGCAAAGATTTAATGACACCACTTTCACCCGCAATGCATGTTTGAATGATCCCTTTTGGAAAATTTTTTGCTCTTATCATTGTCTCTTGAGCTCGTGAGGAAGTGTGGGGTTCAGAATGAATAAGCCAATTCATTTCAACACCTATTGGAGAGTCAATATTTTGAACATCTTCTTCAGATTGAACCTCAATTACAGCCATACCTTTTGCATTTCTAGGTAACTTTTCTAATGTGGCAGCAACAACTGGAAGTGCAGACATATCTGCAGCCAAAAGATACCAATCAGCATAGTAATCTTTTATTTTTACTTCACTTGGACCTCTAAATCCCAAAAAATCTCCAGGTTTAGCATTAACAGCAAAATCTGATGCTGGACCACCATCGCTATGCACAACAAAATCAATATCCAATTCTAAGACATCTTTTCGAAAATTTCTTACTGTGTAAGTCCTTATAGTTGGCCTTGGACCATTTGTGATTTGATCTATTAATTCATCTGGACTTTGTTTCTCCTTTGGGATGAAAATTTTGCAATTTGCACCCTCACATCCTGTTGGTCTGCTTTCTAATTCTGGAGACGTCAAAACCACTCGAACCATATGAGGAGATAAAAAGAACGCATCTTTAACAATTAAGATACATGGTATCGGTTTAGGCTTCTTAGGCATTCTATCACCCTTGGATATTCTTAGTATAAAATTAAACGAACTACGGATTAATATCTTAATATATAAAACAAGCCAATATACATAAAATTATTAACATAATTTTAAATTTACACTCACGGATTGCACCCTTGGACATGCTCAGATAAAACGCAACAAATTATTAATTTCTTGGAGTCAAAAAATGGCCGCATACCAATACGTATATCATATGGACGGAGTGTCTAAAACTTACCCTGGTGGGAAAAAATGCTTTGAAAATGTACGTCTTTCATTTCTTCCAGGCGTAAAAATTGGGGTTGTTGGAGTAAATGGTACAGGTAAATCAACATTAATGCGCATCATGGCAGGTTTAGACAAAGATTTCTCAGGTGAAGCATGGCACGCTGAAGGTGTAACTGTTGGTTACTTAGAGCAAGAACCTGTTTTAGATCCAAGCCTATCAGTGCGTGACAATGTAATGTTGGCCGTTGCTGAAAAAAAAGCAATATTGGATAAATATAATGAATTAGCAATGAACTACTCTGAAGAAACAGCCGATGAAATGGCATCACTACAAGATCAAATTGATGCTGACGATCTTTGGAACTTAGATGCTTCAATTGATATAGCTATGGAAGCATTACGATGCCCAGCAGATGATGCTGACGTTGCGACACTATCAGGTGGTGAATCTCGTAGAGTTGCTTTGTGTAAACTTCTTCTGCAAAAACCCGATATGTTACTACTTGACGAACCTACGAACCATTTAGACGCAGAAACTATAGCATGGTTACAAAATCATCTTAAAGATTATAAAGGCACAATCTTAATTGTTACTCATGATAGATATTTCTTAGATGATATTACAACTTGGATTCTTGAGTTAGATCGTGGGCGTGGAATACCATATGAAGGTAATTATTCAGCTTGGGTTGAACAAAAAGCCAAACGACTTGCGCATGAGGCAAAAGATGACAAAACGCGACAAAAAACACTTGAGCGCGAATTAAAGTGGATGCGTCAAGGTGCAAAAGCACGACAAGCTAAATCAAAAGCTCGTATATCTGCTTATAACGAAATGGCAGATCAGTCAGAGCGGGAAAAAGTTGGTACAGCTCAAATTGTTATTCCAAATGGTCCAAGGCTAGGCTCCAAAGTAATTGAGGTAAATAATATTTCAAAAGCATTTGGAGATAATTTATTAATTGATGATTTGTCCTTTAGTTTACCTCCAGGTGGGATTGTTGGTGTAATTGGACCAAATGGTGCGGGTAAATCTACCTTATTCCGCATGCTAACTGGTCAAGAAACACCAGACANTGGAGCTGTAGANTTTGGCGATACTGTCCAACTATCATACGTGGATCAGTCACGCGCCGATTTAGACGGAAAGAAAACTGTCTGGGAAGAAATTTCAGGTGGACAAGAGATTATAGAATTAGGCGACGCTGAAATGAATAGTCGTGCATACTGCGGTGCATTCAATTTTAAAGGTGGTGATCAACAAAAACCACTAAATCTTTTGTCTGGCGGTGAACGTAATAGAGTTCATATGGCTAAATTATTGCGTGAAGGTGGAAANGTATTACTCTTAGACGAACCNACTAATGATTTAGATGTTGAGACATTGCGAGCATTAGAAGACGCAATNGAAGATTTTGCTGGCTGCGCAGTTATTATTTCTCACGATAGATTTTTCTTAGATCGCTTATGCACACATATGTTAGCTTTTGAAGGTGACAGTCATGTAGAATGGTTTGAAGGAAACTTTGAAGAATACGAAGAAGATAAAAAACGTCGCTTAGGCCCTGATGCTTTAGAGCCAACTCGCGTTAAATATAAGAAATTTACTCGTTAATCTAATAACATTTAAAGTCCCTATCACTACTAGTTAGGGACTTTAAATATCTAAAAATTTTATTTTTAATTATTTAAGAGGCTTTTATAAGCTTCAATTATTCCGTTTACTTCTTTTTCAACTGAATGATTATTTAATATATACTTACTTGCCATTTTTGAAAAATCATCAAGTTTATCGTTTTTTGAAAGCCAATTTAAAATGGCTTCTGATGCGCCATCTATATCTTCTAAAGCAACAACCGAACCATATTTATTATTTGAGGAAAACTCTTCAAAATAACCCGTTTTTGTTCCAACAAATGGCGTTCCAGAAGCTAAAGCTTCCAGCGGTGTCATGCCATAGCCTTCATAACGGGGAAGTGTAATCAATAATGATATAGCCGACATAACTTTTGGCATAGTCTCAGCTTTGATTTCATCAGTAAATATAATGCGGTCAGATAAATTTGCTTTCAAAATTTTTCTAACTAGTTTTTCTTTGAAGTCTTTGTGTTTATTTTCAACCTTACCAATTATCAATGCTACCATGTTTGGTTTTTGGGGGAGTATGTTCAACATTGTTTCAACGAATAGATCTGTGCCTTTTTCTGGCCGAATTCTTCCTACACAAGCAACTCCAAAATCACCTCCATATTCAAGATTTTTCCAAGCTTGGTTCCTATCCAACGCGGGCGAAAAATTATCTGTTGATACTCCGTGGGGTACTACTGAATGGACATTATCTATAAATTGCGCAGCTTCTTTTGATGTTGCAATTACCAGATCCATTTTTGAGATTAACCAGCGGGGGTAAGCAGAATGACGCCTTTGAGCAGCAGAAGTAAACACTATCTTAATAGGTTTCTTTAATACATCACGGACCCAAATAGCATTTCGCATCTCTTCATTTCTTCTTACATGCCAAATTGTAAAACCAGCATTTTTATCCAATTCAGATGAAATAAGTGATGCTTTCTTTTTTGAAATTGGTACTGGACAATTTGGTAAAGGCACACCCACCAAATGGACATCTAATATATCCTTTTGAACAGCAACAACCGCAGCAGCTGTAGCTGAAACACCTGTAAAATTTTTGTTAAAGTTTGTAACTAAAACTTTAGGCAATGGCATTCATATGTTCCTTTGTCTTCATGAAATACTATAATATGCAAAAATTTAAATTGCACTAAAGGAAATCACAGTTTCCATTGAAGTACATGATCTAGTATACCATAAGAAACGGAGTAAAATTCATTGATTAAATACAACTTGTTTCTTTTTTTTGCTTGGCTTTCGTCATTCCAGCAGGGCTTATAAGATTATACTCAAAAAAAGATACATTTCATACATTAATAAGCAGATTTGCATTTTTTAAAAATTCAAAACCTGCGAAACAGACGATCTGGTGTCACGCGGCTAGTGTTGGGGAATTCAATACATTAGAAACACTTATACCTGATATAAAAGAAACCTTTAAAAATTATGAAATTCTTTTAACGGTCTCAAATATTGTTGCTTATGAACAAGCAAAAATATGGACTGATGAACAGATACATCTAGCAATAGCACCCCTTGATTTTCATAGTGTTTTGAAACGATTTATTAAATATTGGAAACCAATTGCACTTATAACAATGGAAAATGAAATATTTCCAAATCGGATAGTTTTATTAAAGAAAGCTAGATGTAAGATTGTTTGGGTCAATGCTAGAATTTCTACCAAGAGTATGAAATTTTGGGAAAATAATTCAAATTTAAAAAATCAAGTTACAAAAAATATTGATCATGTTTTTGCACAAGATAAAATTACTCATGAAAGATTTAAAAAACTTGGATTTGATATACAAAAATTAACTCAAATTGAAAATTTAAAAAAATTTCGTGCTCCACAAAAAGTTGACAAATTCACATTAAGGAAATAAATAAATCATTTGCATATGGAGATACGATTTGCATTGCATCATCTCATCCAGGAGAAGAATTAATAATACTGGATGCATTTAAACTAGCATTACAAAAAAAATCTAATTTAAAAATGATATTGGTTCCAAGGCATCCTAAAAGAATGAAAGAAATCGTAAATCTTATAGAGGAATATCAATTTAAATATTCAGTGAGATCACAAAATGAAAGCCCATGCAGTGATAATCAAATATATCTAGCAGATACAATTGGTGAATTATCATTATGGTATTCATCATGCTCGGTCACATTTGTTGCAGGATCACTTTTACCTATTGGTGGTCATACTCCATATGAGCCAACTTTTTATTCATCAGCAATTATTCATGGTCCTCATTTTTCTAATTTTGAAGATGCATACNATACATTAAATAAAAACAAAGGTGCGTTAAAGGTAACTAATTCTGAANAGCTATCGCAAGCTTGGGAAAAATTAAGAAATAAAAAGTACAGAAATAATACAATCTNAAATGCAAAAAATATNTTTTATAATTCTGATGAAAAAGATGTTTTNTTGAATATAATACTTAAAAATATATTAAACTAAATTTATTTTAATTTTATTCTTTATTCCACCTGTTATGGAGCCAATACCATTGTTCAGGATTTTTTTCTATGCGAGCACTGATACGTTTATTTATTTCATTTGTCATTGTTACAGCATCAGAATGAATTATTGGCTTTTCATATTCTATCTTAATATTTTGGCCATTTGGTTGGCGAGTAGCAAATACTGGCACTAATGGTAAATCGTATCTTATAGCCATTTCTGCTGGTGCCGTGGTTGTTCTTGCTACTTGTCCTAAAAATTTAATTGGCTTTCCAGAATGACTATCCTGATCAACCAAGAGCGCAAAAAAACCACCCTTTTTTAGATGCCTAATCATAGCAATATTACCCTTTTTTCCTCGAGCTATAATGGGAAGGCCACCATATTTTATTGCTCTGAGAAACAAACGTTCGTAAAAAGGATTATTATTTTTTCGATAAACTGCTCCAGTTTGCATATCATTATCTGCTAAATGATGGCGTATAGCTTCCCACTGCCCAAAATGCGCTGAAACAACTATTGCACCTCGATTATTAAGTTTAGCTTTTTTTAAAACTTCAAAACCTTCACCATCGGCTGATATCAATTCTTTTCGCTTCTTGTAGTCATCATTCATTAGAAGCTCTGACAATGTAAGTGCTGTATTGCGTCCAACTTCCTTAGTAATCAAATTTATTTTTTTCTCAGATAAGTCTGGAAAAACAGTATTAAGACCTTTGCGCACTCTATTTCTTGCGTTAGGCAAATATGATATGATCAATTTACCCAATAAGCCAAACATCTTTCCACGCAACCAAAAAGGAAGCAAACGGCCAAAAATCAATACAATCTGAATTGGAAAAAATTCAAAAAGGCGAAATAGATATGATTTTTGGTCTAAGGGCATTTGTAAGCTTTATATTTCCTTTTATAAAATTTATGGCTTATTAAATCGATTTAATAATTTCTGCCGCATGCGATAAATTATTTGCTTCAAAATAACGTTCATGGTCAGTCATAGGTTTGGCCATTTCAAGTTCCCAAGTTATAGGATATGGAACGTGTATACCCCAAGCACCTGCCTTTACTGCTGGTACTGCGTCAGATTTAATAGAGTTACCTACCATTACACTTTCGTCCATTTTCCCAAATCTACTAAAAATATTTTTATATGTACTTGAATGTTTTTCACTGACAATTTCAATATTCTTAAACCACCTTCCAACATTTGATAAATTTACTTTACGCTCTTGATCTATTAAGTCACCTTTGGTTATCAAAACAAGTTCGTAAGACTCACTCAAGCTTTCTAATATGTTTGGAACTCCATCTATAAAATCAACAGGGTGCTCCATCATCTCTCTACCTATATTAATAACTTCCCTCATTGTTTTTGAATCTAATTTTTCTCGACTCAAATCCAAGGCAACTTGCATCATTGCAAAAGTAAATGATTTTATACCATATCCCAACGAGTTTACATTTTGACGTTGCATTTCCAATACTGCTTTAGATACTGTTTCATTATCGGCATATTCATGCAGTAATGCTGTCAGTTTATTTTGGGCCTCACCAAAAAATCTTTCATTATGCCAAAGGGTATCATCAGCATCAAAGCATCAGCATCAAAACCAATAGTTTTTATAACACTCATGTTTGAACAATCCTTGGCCTACCAGTTGCTATGGCTAATATTGATCCCTCAATGAAAACTTCTCGACCTTCAATAATTGCAGTCTGTTCCTCATCTTCAAATTGAATATGAATATTTTCAGCTCCAGCATTTGTTGCAGCTAATTGTACTTTATTTGTCAAACCCTGCTTTAGTATTTCATAGGCAACTTTTTGGTCTTTACAATCAACAGGCCCCTTATCAGTAAAAACCCTCCATATACCCTCTCCACCACTTACAATTTTACCTGACTCACGCATTGTTATTTGGCCAACAACTGCACCAATAGCATTAGCTACACCTCCATGCTTTGGTAATATTGTTTTTGTTGATAACTTTTTACCAACCTCTCCGTAATATGTTTTTGCAGATGCTCCTAAACCAATAATTGGTAAGTTTATAGCTACATCTAGTGAAACAATATTTCTATGATGGTTAAGCCCATTTTTCACTAAAACATGGCGTGCTAAATCCCTAGCCCTGCCATCAATATTTTCCTCACCAAAAGCTGTTTCCAATATTACTTCCGAAGTTTGTTCTGTTAACTGATTGATTATTCTTAAAGCTAATTCTTGATAATCTTTTGATAAAATTTCACCTGATCCAGTACGCATTCGACCAAAAATTAATAATGCTTTCTGTGCAGCACTCGCATCCCATGCATCAAGATTTCCTAAAACGTGGCTTGCATCAGATGGGGTTAAAGCTGAATGCATTATAATTCCACGTTCTAATAATCTGCTTATTGAACCTAAATCTACCCTTGAACTAATTGCTTCGGACATTGGTATAGGACCATCTTTAATTCTATTAAAAACAATAACATCTTTATTACTTAATTCTGATGCATTATCACTGATAGGTACTAAAAATTGACCTGCAAATTCATTAATCTTATCAGAATTTAGTGCACTATCTAATGCATCATGAACAATTTTTTTATGATCAGCAGCCAACAAAGAAACTGGCATAACACGCCTTGGCCCTAAGATTAGCTCCCCAATAAGGCCATCACGCTTTAGGTGCACTTGGCTATCTCCACCCAAACCAAATGTACGCATTGCAACAGCTTCTACCATTGTCCTAAGCCCTCCTACCATTGCTCCTTCAGGATCAATCTTAGGTTTGCCTTCAGCTAGTACTGCAACGTCAGTTGTTGTCCCCCCAATATCTGAAACTAAGGCATTTTTTTCATTTGTTAACCAACTTGCACCTACTATGCTTGCGGCAGGCCCTGAAAGAATTGTTTCTATAGGCTTTTCTCTTGCTTGATCAGCACTAATTAATGCTCCATCACCTCGTACAACCATCATCTGTGAGGTTATGCCAATATCACAAAGATAAGCTTCAGTTGCTCCAATTAAATGGTCTATCATTCCAATAAGGCGTGCATTTAAAACTGCAGTCATTGCCCTTTTTGGACCACCTAGTTTTGCTGAAAGTTCATATGAACACGAAACGGGAACTCCTGTTGTCTCTCGAATAATATCACGAACAGCTTTTTCATGTGATGGATTTCTTGTTGCAAATTGGCCAGCAATGGCAAACCCAGTAACATTATCAATTTTTAATAANTCNGNTTTTAAAGTACTTAAATCAAGCCTNGAAAGCTCATTTCCTGAATGATCATGTCCACCAGAAATAATTATAACAGGATCACCTCTTAGGGCCTCTGCTAATCCTTGTCGTTCAATATCTTTAGAACTGAAACCAACATAGATCAAACATACTTTACCACCTTTTCCTTCAACCAAAGCATTTGTTGCAAGTGTTGTTGAAAGTGAAGTCATAACGATGTCTTTTGCGCTTACACAACTTTGCTCTAAGACTGCCGAAACGGCATTAGCAACTCCAATAGCTAGATTAGACTTTGTTGTTAAAGATTTTGAACTTGCTATTATTTCATTATCATTTTTGATTAATACAGCATCAGTGTAAGTACCACCTGTGTCTATACCCAACATGACTGCCATGCTTCACCTCAAAACTTACATTAAGACATAAAAATATATTTAATAACTTTATTCCTAATCTTCGTTCATGTCCCATCCAAGTGCCCTGGCTACTGTAAATATATCTTTGTCACCCCGCCCACACATATTCATCACCATAATGTGGTCTTTTGGCAAGTCACCAGCTATTTTTCTTACATGAGCTAACGCATGGGCTGGTTCTAGTGCTGGAATTATTCCCTCTGTCCTGCATGAGAATTGAAATGCATCTAATGCTTCTTGGTCAGTAACAGAAACATATTCTGCTCGTCCTGTTTCATGAAGCCAACTGTGCTCTGGCCCTATACCAGGATAGTCTAAACCTGCTGAGATGGAATGACCTTCTAATATTTGGCCATCATCGTCTTGCAACAAATACGTTCTATTTCCGTGTAAAACACCAGGTCTACCGCCTGTTAATGAAGCACAATGTTCCATTTTATCATTTACACCTTTACCGCCCGCTTCAACACCAATAATCCTAACGTCTCTTTCATCTAGAAATGGATGAAAAAGTCCAATAGCGTTTGATCCACCACCAATACAAGCAATCACACTATCAGGAAGGCGACCTTCTACTTCCATCATTTGCTCTTTTGTTTCTTTTCCTATGATTGATTGAAAATCACGAACCATTGCTGGGTATGGATGTGGGCCTGCAACAGTGCCAATGCAGTAGAATGTTTCATCTACATAAGTTACCCAATCTCGCAAAGCATCGTTCATCGCGTCTTTTAAGGTTCCTCGACCACTAGTTACTGGAACAACTTCTGCCCCTAATAACTTCATTCTAAATACGTTAGGCGCTTGGCGCTCAACATCATGAGCACCCATATAAATAATACACTTTAGACCAAATTTTGCGCAAACTGTGGCAGTCGCCACACCATGCTGTCCTGCACCAGTCTCTGCAATTATGCGCGTTTTTCCCATTCTTCGAGCTAGAAGAATTTGGCCTAAAACATTATTGATTTTGTGAGCACCCGTATGATTAAGCTCATCACGTTTATAGTATATTTTTGCTCCACCTAACTCAGAAGTTACGCGATCTGCAAAATATAAAGGAGATGGCCTACCCACATAGTACTTCCATAGATAATTCATTTCATCCCAGAAAGATTCATCAGTTTTTGCTTTTTCATATTCCGCTTCAAGATCCAAAATAAGCGGCATAAGTGTTTCCGAAACAAAGCGACCACCGAACTGGCCAAATCTACCTTTTTCATCTGGTACATTCATGAAAGAATTAAACATATCATTTGCCATCTACAGTTCTCCGTTAGCCGCTTGAATAAAATCTGAAATAAGTTTTATATCTTTAACCCCACTTGATGCCTCAACACCAGAGGAAACATCAAATTGTTTTGCACCAGTTAGTTCAGCAGCTTTTAACAAATTATTAGGATTCAAGCCACCCGCGAGCATCCAAGGAGTTGTCCATCTTCGACCAGCTAAAAGCCTCCAATCAAAAGACAATCCATTACCTCCAGGCAGAACTGAATTTCTTGACGGTTTTGCATCAACCAGTATCTGGTCGGCAATTCTGCTATATTCATCTAAATATATCAAATCTGAACTATCAGATATTCCAACGGCTTTCATAACTGGCAGTCCAAATCTATCTTTAACTTCCGACACGCGATCAACACTTTCATGTCCATGAAGTTGAATCATATCAATTGGAACTTTATCTAAAAGTGTATCCAAGTCTAGATCAGACGGATCGACAACTAAAGCAGTTTTGCAAATGCCCTCTGGTACAATTTTCGCCATTTGACTAGCTTTTTCAATAGTAAGGTGTCGAGGTGATTTTTCAAAAAATACAAACCCAACATATGCAGCACCTGCATTAATAGCGCCATCGAGTGTATCTAGCGTTGTTAATCCACAAATTTTCACACGCATTATTTTATCTTTTCAAAATTTATTTTGAGTTCATTAAACTATAAGTAATTCAAATAGCTAAATTCAGGGTTTATTCAAGTAATTCAAGAATTTGATCTGCTTCATTGTTAGTAATATTTTTCAATTTTTTTATTTCATTTTCTAAAACTTTAACCTTTTTTGTTTTTTGTGAAAGTGCCTTACGATATTTATGTTCTCGTAAGTATTCCCAAAAAAAACCTAGAAGTACGCCTACTAATATTCCAATAAATGTCAGTATAAATAACGGAAGTGTAATACTTCCCGAGACACCTAGTTGATCTGATAAGTTAATTGGCAAAAAGCGAAAATCTACATACTGGCGATTTACCAAGGCTAAAATTAATAAAAGAATAGAAATGAAAAAAATAATAATAAAACGAACTATACGCATGAATACCTTTTTCTAAAAAATGGCTTATTATGATTTAATTTTCATTTAAACGGTCGCGTAAAAGCTTACCAGTTTTAAAAAAAGGTACGTGTTTCTCTTCTACATCGACAGTTTCACCTGTCCTTGGATTTCGACCTCTTCGAGCTTCTCTTTGCTTAACTGAAAAAGAACCAAACCCGCGTAACTCCACTCTATTTCCATTAGACATCGCATCAATAATTTCATCAAAAACAGTTCCAATAAT